>UMHP01007388.1_pt1 | contig 155934 bp, 117 predicted proteins | sample 1965571 | NCBI WGS metagenome assembly UMHP01 (sample SAMEA4836103, study PRJEB28245) | human gut metagenome | biome: gut microbiome; material: fecal sample | place: Denmark | collected 2008
TACATTTTATGCTACCGTCAGCGAACTTCTCATAATGTAAATTATGTTTAAAAAAATTTTATGTTTTTCACACCCCCTCAAATCATACTTTCGTGTGAGTACTTAATGAAGGAAAATTTTTTTAAACTCAGGGTGTGCAAAACGCAATTTTCTGTGAGTACCTTATGAGAGGAAGTTTTTAGGAACAGGAACTTCCCGTTGAACCTTGACAAATAACGGATCAGCATCCGTTCATAGGGAAGCAATCTGAATACAAAAATTATTCTGGAAGCTGATTGCCGGTGCGCCATGAGGCATCTGCAAAGATATATTTTCTTCTGTGTCTTTGTAAAATGGATAGTAAGATGTGGAGCGATTTCAAATCGGACAATAGTATTCCGTGGCAGGAATGTGCGATGAACAGAATAATGGATAATGATATTCCTTGAGATAGTCGGCACGCAGTGGCGGAGGTGAAATTCCTGTGATGTCTATGCCAAAGACAGTTCAGATTGTACCAAGTACAATTTGTTTTGACACAAAAATCAGAGAAAGAAAAGGAGGTATTAGTGGAGAAACACAAGAACAAAAGCGTTCCTATTTGGGAAAAATCAAACCTAACTTTAACGGAGGCGGCAGAGTATTTCAACATCGGAGAACACAAGCTGCGGGAGATTACTAACAATCACAAGTGCAATTTCGTCCTGTTCATTGGAACGAAGCGGTTGATAAAGCGAAAGGAATTTGAAAAATATCTAGAGCAGGTTAGTGTGATATAGGGCATATTGGCAGTTGTATGTCTAGATAAAACGAGCCTCATATGGTATGATATAGATACTGCATTTGGGGCTCGTTCCGTAGGAGAAAAGGTCTGTTACAGACTTTTGAAGGAAAGGAGGCCATGGATGCCTAACAAGCGAAAGGACAACAAAGGCAGACTATTAAGAACGGGAGAGAGCCAAAGAAAAGATTTGACATACATGTATCGTTACACCGATATGAGAGGTAAACGACAGTGTGTCTACGCAGATGATTTGAACAAGCTGCGTGAAAAGGAAAAGAAAATACAGTTAGACACCTTGCAGGGATTGGATATATCCGGTGGCGGCATTACGGTGCTTGAATTGGTAGAGCGATACGTTGGACTCAGAAGAAATGTGCGTTACAACACCACGGTAGGGTATAATTTTGTACTGAATATTTTACGCAAAGAGGAGTTCGGATACCAACAGGTAAACAAGGTCAGAGTGGTAGATGCCAAGAGATTTTTACTAAATCTGTATGATAAAGGTCGAGGTTACAGTAGCATCAATAGTATCAAAGGGGTATTAAAACCTGCTTTTCAGATGGCTGTTAATGATGATTATCTGAGGAAAAATTCATTTGATTTCAAGATGGACTTGATACCGAATAACAGTCAGAAGAGAGTGGCAATGACAGAGGAAGAGCAGGAACGATATCTGGAATATGTTCGAAACGACGAGCATTTCAGTCGGTATTATGATGAGATAATAGTGTTGCTTGGAACCGGGATGCGAATCAGTGAATTCATGGGGCTTACCTTATCGGATTTGGATTTTGAGGAGCGAAAAATTAAGGTAGATCATCAGCTAACCAGAACTCGGAATGGTAAATACTATGTGGAGAAAACTAAGACGGAGAATGGTGTTCGCTTTATTTACATGACGGATGAGGTAAAGGAGGCATTGCTGAATATTATTGCAAGTAGGCAGAAGCCACGCAAGGAAATGGTGGTGGATGGTTATAAAGGATTTCTACTGTTGGACAAGGATGGAAAGCCGAAGGTAGCAATGCATTTGGAGCATGTCATGAAGCGGTTGCTTGACAAATACAACGCCACTCATGAAGAACAGCTACCGAGAATTACGCCCCATGTGCTTCGGCATACCTTTTGTACCCGGATGGCAGAGCGTGGAATGAATCCTAAAACGCTGCAATATCTCATGGGACATGCCGACATCACGGTGACTTTAAATGTGTACACCCACGCATCTTACACTAAAGTTGCAGATGAAATGGCACAAATAACCGCTGTTTAAGCGGGTTGCAGGTACATTTTGTTTACACCAATTTTACACCAAATGACTGTAAAAATACGAAGAATTATGAAGAATTGTGCCAAGATACGGTAAAAAGTAATATGGCAGAAACATATATCAACGGGAATGAATAAGTGCCTACAAACCCAGATAAATCAAGGGTTTATAAGGAATTGCAAGCCCTTGTGGAAACGAAAAAGAGGAGAAAAACCAACATGATAAAAATATTATTCATCTGCCACGGCAACATCTGCCGCTCCCCCATGTCCGAGTACCTCCTAAAGGATCTGGTGGAAAAACAAAACCTCACTTCCAACTTCGAGATCGCTTCCGCTGCTACCAGCACCGAAGAAATCTGGAACGGCACCGGCAATCCGATCTACCCGCCGGCGCAGGTGGAGCTGAGGAAGCATGGGATCGGGAAAACAGCATACACAAATTTTTCAAAAAAACGTGCACGGCAGGTAACAAAAGAAGATTACGGGTATTATGACTATCTGCTCTGTGCAGATGCAAACAACATCAAAAACACCATACGCATCACGGGACCGGATGTCGATGGCAAGATAAAACTTCTTTTGGACTTTGCTACAGATCCCAAAAGAAAAGGAAAATCCATTTCAGATCCATGGTATTCCGGCAGGTTTGACGAGACCTACCGGGATGTTGTTTCCGGTTGTGAGGGACTGCTCGCATACTTGAAAGAAACAGGGCAGATCTGATAAAAAAATATTGAGAAAGACAGTGTCGATGATATATGTCCGTATCTGCCACGAAAGTCAGTCAGACCAAAATCTGACAATGAAAGGGTGGAATCGGTCAGAACAGGAGACACTGTTTTTTTATTGCCCAAAAGTAACAGAAAAATATTTTCGCATATTTTCGCCCAAAGTCAATACCCGAATAATTCATAAAAATCAATTTGCAAAATTGGTCAAACAGACGAAAATAGAATTAAAATACGAAAACAACTTGTATAAATCAACGAATAAATATAAGATATAGAAGTACGAAAAAATACGAAAATTTGAAAGAGGGGGAGAGGGACATGTATAAGACCGGTTAATGATCTTATCCGGCAAACTGGGGTATGATCGAAAATCGAAAATGGGGGACTTTGAAAAATGAGAAACAAAAAGATTTTACAGAAGGCCGCTAAGAAATCACTTAGCTGGCTTTTAATTTTAGGTATGCTGGTAACGTTACCAGAGACGCCGGGAGCCATATCTGCAGCGGCGGCGGAGCTTGAAACGGGGACAGAAGAAACGGTACATGAAGAATCCAGCGATGCAGATCGTATGGAAGAAACAAAAAATGCTGTGACAGAAAAAACCGGGGAAACAGAGACGAAAGCAGATACCGCGGTACAAGAAGAAACTGGTACAAGTCAGAGTCAGGAAACGAAAGAGCCGGAAACAGAGACCCAAGATGCAGAAGCAGAGAACGAAGATGCAGAAACAGAGGATGCGGAAGCAGCAGTAACAGAAGCAGAGACCCAAGATGCAGAAACAGAGGCACCTGTAACAGAAACAACGGAAGATGAGACTGAATTATCCGAGGAAACAGAAGAAACGGAAACAGAGCAGGAAGTGAAAGCTGTGGAAGGAACAATGAACCTGACACTGCACATGGATAACAGTTCTGCAAAGTACAAAACGCCTGCACTTCAGTTCTGGGGAGATGATAACACAATCGTATCTGGTGCAACGGAAAAAAACCAGGAGATTACAGGTTGGGAAGACGCAGTAGGACAGCTTCTGACAGCGGATAAAGACGGAAAATTTTACAGTGTAACATTAAACGGTAATTTTACGGGATTCCAGTTTTTAGATTATGCAGATCCGTCAAAGAACACAGCAGGACAGGGATTTGTCAGCACTATGAAATCATATACTGGTGACACTCCGACAGATATCTATTACATCTGCAAAGACGGTAACTGGGGCTGGTATTTAGATGCAGCAGGCACAGAAGCCTTAAAAGAGCCGGAACTTGTTTACCTTACCATGCATATCAAACCGGAAACAAAATGGTCAAAGCCGGCAATGCAGCACTGGAATGACAAATTGACTATCACTGATACAAAAGGTCAGGAAACGATCACCGGCTGGGACGTAAAAGGAGATCTTTTCACAGCAGAAGAGAATGGATTTTACAAACTCACTGTCAAAGGAACATTCGGAGGCTTTCAGTTTGTAGATGTAGATAATGCGGATGATACAAAAACAGGTGACAATACTTACGACAAACTGTTGGATAAATTTGTAGCAGAAACGCCAACCGATGTATATTATATCCAGAAAGACGGCACCTGGAACTGGTACATGGATAAAGATGGAACAATTACACTTGCTTCCACAAAAGAGGTATCGGACCAGGCAGTCGACAATGCAGATGGAACTACCACATTCACGGCTGTTGCAGAAAATGTAAAAGATAAAGTAAAGGTTGTTTATGGTAAAAAATCAGAGGTGGAGGAAAAAGGAATTTCTGCATTAAAGACGGTTACCATGACAGCAGATAAAAGTGTTGCAAATGCATATACCACGGATGCGATTTTCCTTGGAGATGATGCATTGGACATCGTATATTACATCGAAGTAGATGGTGTAAAAAAAGACATTGAAACATCCGCTGGTGTTACAGTTGGAAAAGATACTTATCTTTCTTATACCAGGGATAAATTTACCGGCAGAATGGTCTGTATACCGGGTACATTTCCTGGAAAAAGCTGGGATGCAGCATCAAATATAATGACATACATGGGAGAGGGGTTATATTCCTATACATTTAAAAATGTTCCGGCGGCAAATTACGAGTACAAGATTACGATGGGTGACTGGAGCGAAAACTATGGAGCAGGCGGTGTTATAAGCGGATCTAACATTGCAGTTACCGTGACAGAACCTCAGGATGTTACGATTTATTATTCGGACTTCAGCCATTATTCAAAATGCAGTATTGATTATAAGTTCGGGGCAAGCCTGTTATTGCAGGGAACAGGGATTCCGTTGGATACAAAATTTTCTGACAGCAGACTGACCGGAATTTACAGCGCAACTGTGGCAAACATGGAAGCTGGTACTTATTCCGATACGAAGATCGTATCAGAGGATGAGACTGTTGAAATGGATCCATATACGGTAGATACCACAAAGGATGTTACATTCTATTATGATCCGGAATCAGGCATTTATTATTCGAATGCTTCTGACAAAGAAGTTGCAACAAACAAACTTGTATTTGATTCTAAGGATACAGCTTACAAATCAGTATACGGTGCGGTGGCAACCGGAGAGGAAGTTACCTACTCCATCGATACCGGAGATGAAGTTACTGCAGTCAAACTGGTCGTAAAAGGCGTGGCAAAGAAAACACTTTCCATGAAAAAAGCAGAGGGTGCGGAAGATGGAAAACAGAGATGGTCTGTTGCTACAAGCTATGACAGACTTGGAGAATATCAGTATTTCTTTGCAGTATACAATGAAACTGCAGTGGTAATGTATGGCGATGATGACGGATTTTATGGGGCCGGTGTGGCAGCCAATCTGTTAAATCTTTTACCATATGATCAGATCGTATATCAGTCAGGTTATAAGACACCCGACTGGATGAAAAATGCAGTGATCTACCAGATCTTCCCGGATCGTTTCTATAATGGCGATGTGACAAACGATACCATCACTTCGGATGCAAGAGGTACGGTACAGTATGAGTATATGAATGACTGGTATATTTTACCGGAGAACCCGGAGCAGATCACATTACATCCGGATACCTATCCGACTTACGCATATAAGGGCGATGGAAACTGGAGCAATGAGATCTATGGTGGAGATTTAAAGGGTATTACAAAACGGATCGACTACTTAAAAGCACTTGGTGTTACCGTGATCTACTTAAACCCGGTATTTGAGTCCATTTCCAGCCACAGATACGATACAAGTGATTATAAAAATATTGATCCGATCCTTGGAACACTTGGAGATTTTGAGGAACTGGTCAGCGTAGCAGAAGCGAATAATATGCATGTTGTATTGGATGGTGTATTCAATCATGTATCGGATGATTCTGTTTATTTTGACCGTTACTATGAGTATCTGGAAGATGGAACCGATACGATCGGAGCTTATCCTTACTGGGCATATGTATACGATGCCATGAGCGAGAAAAAGATTTCCAAAGAGGAAGCAGAAAAACAGGCAAAAGAATATTTTACGGCAGAGTATGGAATTACAAACTATGACTATACAGAATGGTTTGATGTATTTTCCGATACAACTTTAAAAGATGACAATGACGATGAAGTATTTGATTCCGTAGGACTTCGTGCCGGAAAACCAGTATATGGTTATGATGGATGGTGGGGTTATGACTCCATGCCGATCATCAAGGCAACGAACGGTTCCGAATATCAGACCGGTACCTGGGCAGAAGAAGTAATCGGAAAAAATGAAATAAGTAAGACCGCAGATAACAGTGTAACACAGTACTGGCTGTCAAAAGGAATGGACGGATGGAGACTCGATGTTGCCAATGAAGTATCGGATGAGACCTGGCAGCATTTCCGTAAATCCGTAAAGGCACTTGACAGTGATAATGTGATCATCGGAGAGATCTGGACGGATGCAGTCAAATATCTGATGGGTGACATGTATGATTCTGTTATGAACTATATGTTCCGTGGAGCAGCAATCGCTTATGCAAAGGGCGGGAATTCCGCAGATGCATTAAATACTTTAGAGCGTTTGAGAGAGCGTTATCCGAAAGAAGCATTTTATGCAATGATGAACCTTGTTGACTCTCATGATACAACACGTTTGTTATCTTACTTAGATGGTATTGATGACGATAGAAAACAGAAAGAAATTGTAGAGGCATTCCCGACTTACGAGAATACTTCAGATGCAGCAAAACAGAAACAGTATTTAGTTGCGTTAATGCAGTTTACCTATGCAGGTGCACCGACGATCTACTATGGTGATGAGCTTGGTATGGTAGGTGCAGATGATCCAGATGACCGCCGTGCGATGATCTGGGGCGAAGGAAATGAGAATCTGGTAAAATGGTATGCAAAACTTGCTGCAATAAGAAGCAGTTACAGTGCATTGAGAACAGGCTCCGTAGAGCCGGTATATGGCACAGATAAAGAAATTTTAGGCTATGTCAGAAGTGATGATTCGGATATCATGCTTGTTTTGATGAACAACAGTGCAGCAGACAAGTCTGTGACAGTAAATGTTGCAGAACTTGGAATGACTGCGACAGAACTTGCAGATGTGATCGCAGGTAATAGTTACAGTGCTGCAGGAGGCAGCGTGACGGTAACTGTTCCGGCATACAATGGTGTGATCTTAACAGACAAGGGTCATGTAAAACAGGTTTCTGTGGATGAAGAAAACTTAAAACCTGGTTTTGATCCTGCATATAAGATTAAGGCAGAAGAACGTGCAGTCAAAGTAACAGGAGTTTCACTGAAAAAGACAGAGATCACCTTACAGAAAGGTAAAACAGCAAATATTTCTGGAAATGTAGTAGTAGCACCGCAGAATGCAACAAACACAGCAGTAAAATACAAGACTTCTGACAAAACAGTTGCTTCAGTTGACAAAGATGGTAATGTAACTGCAAATGCCAAAGGAACTGCAACAATTACCGTGACAACAAAAGACGGAATGTTTACATCAGAATGTAAAGTAACTGTAGGAGATCAGGTACAGGCAGCGAAGATCAAATTAAACAAGACAAAACTCAGCCTGAAAAAAGGAAAAACATATACCTTAAAGGCAACAGTCACTCCGAAGGATTGTACGGATAAATCCGTGAAATGGAAATCTTCCAAATCCTCTGTTGTAAAAGTAGATGCAAACGGAAAAGTAACTGCAAAGAAAGCAGGAACCGCTACAATTACAGCTACCACAAAGAATGGTTTAAAGGCAACCTGTAAGATTACGGTTACAGATCCGGCAACCAAAGTATATCTGACACCGGCGATGAGTATCAAAAAGGGAAGTTCCGTAAAACTGACAGCATCTGTATTTCCGAAGACAACGACAGATAAACTTACATGGTCTACATCAAACAAAAAGGTAGTGACAGTAACAAAGAGCGGTAAGATCAAAGGAGTCAAAACAGGAACAGCTACGATTACAGTTAAAACAACAAGTGGAAAGAAAGCAACCTGTAAAGTGACCGTTGTAAAGAGTAATAAGAAGTCAGCTGGTATTAAACTGAGTGCAAAGAAACTGACATTAAAGCAAAATGCAACAAAACAGCTGAAAGCTACTCTTGATAAGAATGCAACGGACAAAGTGACATGGAGCAGTTCTAACAAGAAAGTAGCTACAGTCGATAAAAATGGTGTTGTAACGGCTGTAAAGAAAGGTACTGTAACGATTACCGCAAAGACATCAGGTGGAAAGAAAGCAACCTGTAAAGTGACGGTAAAAGTACCGGCAACCAAGGTAAAATTAAACAAAACCAAGGCGACTGTTGCAAAGGGCAGGACTCTGACCTTAAAAGCGACTATGACACCTTCTTCCTCAACAGATAAACTTACCTGGACGAGTTCCAACAAAAAAGTGGCAACAGTTGATAAGAATGGTAAAGTAAAGGCGCTGAAAAAAGGAACAGCCACGATTACTGTAAAAACTGCAAGTGGAAAGAAAGCAACCTGCAAAATTACTGTAAAATAATGTTGGTGCATCAATAAAAATGCAGCATAAAACAAAAAAAGTTGCAAAAAAATATTGCAAAGAAGAAATCTATGTGGTATAAATGTTACAACGTTAAAACAGTAAAGCGATGAAAGAGACTCTGATCTTTGGGCGTCGACAGGAATACAGCGTCACCGACTGAGAGCGCTGTTTGAGAGAGAAGGTCAAGGGAACACTCTGGAGCAGACTGATTGAACAGGAATTTGCACGAGCGGTTGATCTTAAAAACAGCGGCAGTGGATCGAAAGTAGGTCAGTACGTGGGTGCGCGTTAAGCACAGAGAGCGGAAAGATGATGAGAACGACATCATTTTTCAATGCGGGTGGTACCGCGGGATACTAAGAGATTTCGCCCCGGAAAAGCATATGCTTTTCCGGGGTTTTTTGTATTCATGATAATAGAATGTTCGCGGAGCGTGCATTCTATTATTTGTTGAAAATCTGAAAGACAGAGTTTTGTTTTTCAAAAAGGTTCCCGTCCCGCACCTTATCATATCTAAAGGAGTGTACAGAATATGGAATTCATGACAGGTGTAAACAAAAAGGAAACCTTAGAGATCGGTGATTTACTGACCGGCAGCTATGAGGGAAAAAGTGTAAAAGTAAACGGAGCAGTGCATACCATCCGTGATATGGGTGAAGTTGCATTTATCGTCTTAAGAAAGAGAGAAGGACTGCTCCAGTGTGTTTACGAAGAAGGAAAAACACAGTTTGACTTAAAAGATTTAAAAGAGGCAGCAACGATTGAGGTGGAGGGAACCGTAAAACCGGAGGAACGTGCACCACACGGATTTGAGATCCGTCTGGATAAAATCAAGGTATTGTCCGAACCGGCTGCACCGATGCCGCTTGCGATTTCAAAATGGAAATTAAATACCTCCTTGGAGGCGAATTTAAACAACCGTGCGATCGCCCTTCGAAATATCAGGGAGCGTGCAAAATTCCGTATTCAGGAAGGTGTGGTACGGGGATTTCGTGATTTCTTATACAGTCAGGGGTTTACAGAGATCCATACACCAAAGATCGGTGCAAAAAGTGCAGAGGGCGGGGCAAACCTGTTCCGGTTGGAATATTTTCACAGACCGGCAGTTTTACAGCAGAGTCCTCAGTTTTACAAACAGATGATGGTCGGCGTATTTGACCGGGTATTTGAGACGGCGCCGGTATTCCGTGCAGAAAAACATAATACCAAACGTCACTTGAACGAGTACACCAGCCTTGATTTTGAGATGGGATATATTGATGGATTTGAAGATATCATGGCGATGGAGACCGGATTTTTGCAGTATATGATCGCACTGCTCAAAAAAGATTATGCAGAGGAACTTCGGTTATTAGGCGTCACACTGCCGAACGTCGAAAAAATTCCGACCGTGCGCTTCGATGAAGCAAAAGAAAAAGTGGCAGAAAAATATCACCGCCAGATCAGAAATCCATACGATCTTGAGCCGGAGGAGGAAGCACTCATCGGACAGTACTTTAAGGAAGAGTATGATGCGGATTTCGTATTTGTTACACATTATCCATCCAAGAAACGTCCGTTTTACGCGATGGACGATCCGGCAGATCCGACTTATACCTTAAGTTTTGACCTTTTATATCAGGGACTTGAGATCACGACCGGTGGACAGCGTATCCACGATTACAACAAACTGATGGAAAAAATCGAAAAGCGTGGTATGGAGTCTGAGGGAATGGAACAGTATTTATCCGTATTCAAACATGGCATGCCGCCACATGGTGGACTTGGAATCGGTTTAGAGCGTCTGACCATGAAATTAGTCGGTGAGGACAACGTCCGTGAGACGACGCTGTTCCCGCGTGATTTAAGCAGATTAGAGCCGTAAATCCAAAATATTTTGAATGTAAAATGGAGTTTTGCAAACAGACATCATATGAATGAAAAAGGAGAACAGCCGTGAAACATTTGGGAACAAAAACAATCGAGACAAGACGTCTTGTTTTAAGAAAATTTACACTTTCCGATGCAGAGCCGATGTACCGCAACTGGGCATCTGACCCGGAAGTGACAAGATATCTGCTGTGGCCGGCACACGAGAGCGAAGAGGAGACAAAAGGTATTTTGAAAGGCTGGATTGCCGCCTATGAGAAACCGGAAAAATATGAATGGTGTATCGAATTAAAAGAGATCGGTGAGGCAATCGGCAGCATTGGTGTCGTAGCTGTCAATGAAAAAGTGCAGTCCATGGAAGTCGGTTATTGTTTAAGCTGTGACTACTGGAATAAAGGAATCATGTCAGAAGCATTAGAGGCAGTGGTAGAATACCTGACTAACGAAGTTGGGGCACGCAGGATCGCGGCGCGATGTGATACCAGAAATCCGTACTCAGCCAAAGTGATGGAAAAATGTGGATTAAAATATGAAGGAACTGCGATCCAGGCAGAGTGGAACAACTCCGGAGCAGGGGATGTTGCCTGCTATGGTCTGGTTGTTGGACCGGTTGTTGTTGAAGAGCCGGAGGAAACCCTGGAACCGGAGATCGAAGAGGAAGAACCGAAAGTCATTAAAACAGGACGCAAAAATGAGATCTCAGACGAGACGATCGAGTATGTCGGAATCCTTGCAAAATTAGAGCTGAATGAGGAAGAGAAAGAGCATGCAAAGAAAGATATGGAAGAAATGCTCAACTATATTGATAAATTAAATGAACTTGACACCACAGGAGTGGAGCCGATGTCACATGTGTTCCCGGTAAATAATGTATTCAGGGAAGATGTAGTGACAAACGGAGACGGCAGCAAAGAGACGCTTTCGAATGCACCGGCACAGAAAGACGGTGGATTTAAAGTGCCAAAGACAATTGGAGATTAATCAGATTGCTCAAAGAACATTTTGTGCAGCAGGCAAAGAAAATGTTCGGATAAAAAGCAGGAGCAGGAATGGAGATTTATATGAATATTATGAGTTTGACTGCCGTGGAACTCGGCAAAAGAATAAAAGCAAAAGAAATCTCAGTAGAGGAAGCTGTTACGGCGGCGCTTGACGCGATTGAGAAAAAAGAAAAACTCGTAAACAGCTTTGTGACAGTAGATAGAGAGGGAGCACTGAAACGCGCAAAGGAAGTACAGAAACAGATTGATGACGGCACACTGACGGGGCCGCTTGCAGGTGTACCGGTTGCCATCAAAGACAATATGTGTACGAAAGATCTGCTTACCACCTGTTCTTCTAAGATTTTATATAACTTTATTCCGACCTACACGGCGGAGGCAGTTTTGAATCTGGAAAAAGCAGGGGCAGTTATTTTAGGAAAGACCAACATGGATGAGTTTGCCATGGGAAGCACGACAGAGACGTCCGCTTACGGTGAGACAAAAAATCCATGGAACACAGAGCATGTGCCGGGCGGTTCTTCGGGTGGTTCCTGTGCAGCGGTTGCGGCAGAGGAATGTGTCTTTGCACTTGGATCAGATACCGGCGGTTCCATCCGTCAGCCGAGTTCCTTCTGCGGCGTGACCGGAATCAAGCCGACCTACGGAACGGTATCACGTTACGGACTGATCGCTTACGGTTCATCCTTAGATCAGATCGGACCGGTCGCAAAAGATGTGACAGACTGTGCCACGATATTAGAGGCGATCGCTTCTTATGATACGAAGGACTCCACTTCCGTGAAAAGGGAGGATTATGATTTTACCAGGGCGCTGGTGGATGATGTCGCCGGAATGAAGATTGGTATCCCACGCGATTATTTCGGGGAAGGCTTAGAACCGGAGGTAAAAACAGCAGTTTTGCAGGCTGCAGAGGAATTAAAGAAAAAGGGCGCCATCGTGGAAGAGTTTGATTTAAGCCTGGTAGAATATGCGATCCCTGCATATTATGTTATCGCCTGTGCAGAGGCAAGTTCCAACCTGGCAAGATTTGACGGTGTCAAATATGGTTACCGCACCAAAGAATACGAGGGACTTCACAACATGTACAAAAAATCCCGTTCTGAAGGATTCGGGCCGGAGGTAAAACGCCGTATCATGCTTGGCTCTTTCGTGCTGAGCAGCGGTTATTACGATGCATATTATCTGAAAGCACTCCGCACCAAGGCGTTGATCAAACAGGCATTTGATAAGGCATTTGAAAAATATGATGTCATTTTAGGACCGGCGGCACCGACCACTGCACCAAAACTGGGACAGTCCTTAAGTGATCCAATCAAGATGTATTTAGGAGATATTTACACGATTTCCGTAAATCTTGCCGGCTTACCGGGAATTTCACTGCCGTGCGGCAAAGATAAAAACGGTCTGCCGATCGGGTTACAGCTTATTGGAAACTGTTTTGAAGAGAAGAAGATCATCCGCGCGGCATATGCATTTGAACAGACAAGAACCTATGAGCACAGCCCGCTTGCATAGTCCGAAAATGGAGGAATAGACATGAGTAAAATATATGAAACTGTCATTGGACTTGAGGTCCATGTTGAGTTAGCAACGAAAACAAAAATCTTCTGCGGCTGTTCCACGGCATTCGGCGGTGCACCAAACACACATACCTGTCCGGTCTGTACCGGTATGCCGGGTTCCCTTCCGGTGTTGAACCGTCAGGTGGTGGAATATGCGATGGCAGTGGGAATTGCCACAAACTGCAGTATTACCCAGTACTGTAAATTTGACCGTAAAAACTATTTTTACCCGGATAACCCGCAGAACTACCAGATCTCCCAGTTATATCTGCCCATCTGCAGAAACGGTGGTGTCGAGATCGAGACAGCAGCCGGAAAGAAGATTATTGGTATCCATGAGATCCATATGGAAGAGGATGCCGGAAAACTGGTGCATGACGAGTGGGAGGATGTCTCCATCGTAGATTACAACCGTTCCGGTGTACCGCTGATTGAGATCGTATCCGAGCCTGATATGCGTTCCGCGGAGGAGGTTATCGCATATCTTGAAAAGCTGCGCATGATCATCCAGTATCTGGGAGCATCTGACTGTAAATTAAACGAAGGTTCCATGCGTGCCGATGTCAACCTGTCCGTCCGTGAAGCCGGCGCAAAGAAGTTTGGAACCCGTACCGAGATGAAAAACTTAAACTCCTTTAAAGCGATCGCAAGAGCTATCGAGGGAGAGCGTGCACGTCAGATCGAACTGCTTGAAGCCGGAAAGAAGATCGTGCAGGAGACACGCCGCTGGGATGACAATAAGGAATCTTCCCATGCAATGCGTTCCAAAGAGGATGCACAGGATTACCGTTATTTCCCGGAGCCGGATCTCGTCCCGATCGTGATCAGCGATGAGTGGATCGCAAAAGTAAAGGCAAACCAGCCGGAACTGCGCACGGAAAAATTAGAGCGTTACCAGAGAGAGTTTGATCTTCCAAAATACGATGCCGAGATCATCACAGGACACAAAAAATTTGCAGACCTGTTTGAGGCGGCAACCGAGCTTTGCGGCAAACCGAAAAAAGTGTCCAACTGGATCATGGTCGAAACTATGCGTCTGTTAAAGGAAAACAACATGGATCCGGAAGACATCCGTTTTTCTCCGGTCAATCTTGCAAAACTGATCAATCTTGCCGATTCCGGTTCCATTACAAACACGGTCGCAAAGGAAGTATTCGAACTGATCTTTAAAGATGACATTGATCCGGAAAAATATGTTGAAGAGAAAGGCTTAAAGACAGTCAACGACGAGGGTGCACTCCGTGAGACAGTACAGAAAATATTAGCAGAAAATCCACAGTCGGTTGAGGATTACCATAACGGCAAAGAAAAGGCAATCGGATTCTTAGTCGGACAGACCATGAAAGCCATGAAAGGAAAAGCAAACCCGGCGCTTGTGAACCAGATATTAAAAGAGTTACTGTAAGGTATTATATTTGATACCAACATCATGTGTATAAAAATATGAGGACTGAAAAAAGTCCTCATATTTTTGCGATAGCTTGACAATCTTGTTTATGCGTGCATATACTAAGATAATTGCGAAACTCATTCATGAACTGGCGATGTTGTGGAAAATTGACAGATGAAAAAGAAAGTGCTGGGGAGCCGTCGGTACTTAGTGACTGTATTTTGGTCACTTAGTATCCGCTACGAGCGACACGCAGCGAGAGCGTGCTTTCGTTTCAGCTGTCAATTTCCCACAACGTTCACAGCCTAAAGCAGAGTTTCGCCCAGGTAACTGTTTTATTGAATAGCATGGAAAGAAGGAGCAAAATGACCTATCATTTATCCGACGAGCAGGAAAAATACTTTTATGACACCTTAGAGGAACTCTGCAGGCAGTCCCGTCTGTTAGAGTCACACCGCTATATGCAGCACGGTGACACCAGCGTGTTCCGCCACAGTGTGTCGGTTGCATATTTCAGCTATTATCTGGCACTGAAAATGAATGCGCCGGTGGATATCCATTCGCTGGTTCGCGGTGCGCTGTTACATGATTATTTTTTGTATGACTGGCATGAGAAAGATGCATCACATAAATGGCATGGATTTCATCATGCAAAAAAGGCGTGTGAGAATGCAGCCCGTGATATCCCGGATTTGAACGAGATAGAGAAGGATATGATAAAATGTCATATGTTTCCATTAAATATCGTTCCGCCAAAATACATGGAAGGCTGGATCTTATGCTGTGCAGATAAGATCTGTTCCGGGGCAGAAACCGTGAAAGGACGCCTGCCGGAGCATATCGTTCTGCCGTGGAGGAAACAGATTCGTTCAGAATTATAGAATGTTTGTGAGTTTGACCAAAAATGGAGACTAAAACGGGCATATATAAAGTTTTCACTTTATATATGCCCGTTTTTCATGCAAAATGTTAGCCTTCCGCAAGATTTCCCGTGTAAAGCTGATAGTATTTTCCTTTTTCTTCCATGAGTTTGTCATGGTTACCGCGCTCAATGACGCGTCCCTGCTCTAATACGATGATACAGTCACTGTTTTTAACGGTGGAGAGGCGGTGGGCGATCACGAATGTGGTGCGTCCTGCCATCAGTTTATCCATACCGTCCTGAACGATCTTTTCGGTTCTGGTATCGATCGAACTGGTCGCCTCATCGAGGATCAGTACCGGCGGATCTGCAATCGCAGCACGCGCAATGGCAAGAAGCTGTCTTTGTCCCTGACTTAAGTTGGCACCGTCACCGGTTAAAAGTGTGTTGTAACCGTCCGGAAGCTGATGGATAAAGGTGTCGGCGTTGGCAAGTTTTGCCGCTGCAATGACTTCTTCATCGGTGGCGTCAAGTTTTCCGTAACGGATGTTTTCCATCACGGTTGCGGTAAACAGGTGTGTATCCTGCAGTACGATACCGAGAGAGTGGCGCAGGTCATCTTTTTTGATCTTGTTGATGTTGATGCCATCGTAACGGATCTTACCATCCTGGATATCGTAGAAACGGTTGATCAGGTTTGTGATCGTGGTCTTTCCGGCACCGGTACTTCCGACAAATGCGATCTTCTGACCCGGTGTTGCATAGAGGTCTACATTGTGGAGCACGATCTTATCCGGGTTATAACCGAAATTGACATCATCAAAGACTACGTCACCTTTCAGCTCGATATAATCCACACTGCCGTCTGCCTGATGGGTATGTTTCCATGCCCACATACCGGTGCGCTCTTTGGATTCGACGATCTGCCCGTTTTCTTTTCTGGCGCGGACGAGTGTAACATAACCGTTATCTACTTCCGGCTCTTCGTCGAGCAGTTTAAAGATTCGCTCAGAACCGGCAAGCGCCATGACAATATTGTTGAGCTGCATACTAAGCTGGTTGACCGGCTGGCTGAAGCTCTTATTATAGGTAAGGAAACTTGCAAGTTTTCCAAGAGTAAAGCCACCTACACCGTTTAAGGCGAGCACACCGCCGACTAAAGCACAGAGCACATAGCTGATATTACCGATCTGTGCATTGACCGGCATTAAAATATTACCAAATTTGTTGGCGTTATCTGCGCTATGGAAGAGCTGGTCATTTAATCTGTTAAAGTTTTCAATACTTTCTTCCTCGTGAGTAAAGACTTTAACAACCTTCTGGCCATTCATCATTTCTTCGATATAACCATTGACCGTTGCAATGTCTTTCTGCTGTGCGATAAAGTACTTTGCACTGAGTGAACCGATCTTTTTGGTGGCAAAAAGTGTGACACCGATCATGAGAAGCGTCACGATCGTCAGTGGTATATTTAAGAGCAGCATGCTGACAAATACGCTGACAATGGTGATGATGCTGTTTAAAAACTGCGGCATACTCTGGCTGATCATCTGGCGGAGTGTATCGATATCGTTCGTATAAGTGGACATGATATCTCCGTGATAGTGCGTGTCAAAGTAGCGGATCGGAAGTTCTTCCATATGGGTGAACATGTCATCACGCAGATTCTTTAAGGTACCCTGGGAAACATTTACCATGATGCGTGTGTATATATAGGAAGCAAGTGCTCCGATCAGGTAAAAAACGGCAACACGCATGATAGCGTGCAGCAGACCGGAAAAGTCAGGATCTGCCTGACCGATGAGCGGCAGGATATAGCCGTCGATCAGAGTCTGCATAAACCAGGTACCCTGTACACTGGCGAGTACGGTAATGAAGATGCAGATCACGACGAGAATGCAGTGCACTGCATAATTTTTCATGATATAGGCGAGCAGACGCATAAATAATTTTCCCGGATTTTCAACTTTCGGGCGCGGACCTTTTGGACCTCTGCCGCCCGGTCCCTGAACCGGTTTGGTATTCTTTTCTGCCATTATGCAGCACCTCCTTCATCAAAATCACCGCTTCCGCTGGTCTGTGATTCGTAGACGTCGCGGTAGATATCATTGGACGCTAACAATTCTTCGTGGGTTCCAAAACCGTTTACAACACCGTTATCTAAAACGATGATGCGGTCTGCATTCTGGACGGAGGAGATTCGCTGCGCAATGATAAATTTTGTCGTATCCGGGATCTCCTCGGCAAAAGCCTTGCGGATCTTAGCATCGGTTACAGTGTCGACAGCACTGGTACTGTCGTCTAAAATAAGTATTTTCGGTTTCTTTAACAGGGCTCTCGCGATACATAAACGCTGTTTCTGACCGCCGGATACGTTGGTTCCGCCCTGTTCAATGTAAGTGTTGTAGCCGTCCGGGAAACGGTCGATAAATTCATCTGCGCATGCAAGGCGGCATGCGTGGCGGCATTCTTCGTCGGTCGCATTTTTATCACCCCAGCGCAGATTTTCGTAAATGGTTCCTGAGAAAAGCACGTTGTTCTGCAGTACCACGGAAACCTCATCGCGCAGCGTATCCAGATCGTAGGAGCGGACGTCTTTGCCGCCGACAAGGACTGCGCCCTCTGAGACGTCATAGAGACGGCTGATTAAGTTGACGAGCGAGGATTTCGAACTTCCCGTGCCGCCGATGACACCGATCGTTTCCCCGGAGCGGATGGAAAGATTGACATCATCAAGGATCGGTTTATCCGAAGTCTTGTTGTAACGGAAGGTCACATGGTCGAAGGTAACACTGCCGTCGGCAACCTCATAGACCGGATTTTCCGGGTTTGTGATATCACTCTTTTCATTTAAGACTTCACAGATACGCTCGGCACTTGCGATACTCATGGCTAACATGACGAAAACCATGGAGAGCATCATCAGACTCATCATGATGTTCATACAATAGGTAAGAAGGCTCATCAGCTCTCCGGTGGTAAGGGAACCTGCGACGATCATTTTGGCACCCAGCCAGCTTAATGCAATGATGCAGCTGTATACAGCGATCTGCATGACCGGAGAGTTAAAGGCAAGTACGCCTTCCGCTTTGACAAACATGTTGTAAATATTTTTGCTTGCCTGTGTAAATTTCTTCTTCTCGTAATCCTCGCGGACATAGGCTTTGACTACGCGGATTGCGGAGACATTTTCCTGCACGGATGCGTTTAAGTCATCGTATTTTGGAAATACTTCCATAAAATAATGATGTGCACGCACAGTGATAATTGCGAGGATCATACCAAGTACGATAACGGCGATCAGATAAACCGAAGCAAGTCTTGCATTGATGAAAAATGCCATGATCATTGCGCAGATCAAAGAGATCGGTGCGCGGACGCACATGCGCAAAAGCATCTGATATGCGTTCTGCAGGTTGGTCACGTCGGTGGTAAGACGGGTGACAAGACCTGCGGTGCTGAATTTGTCAATGTTGGAAAAAGAAAAAGTCTGTATATTTTCATACATTGCTTTTCGTAAGTTGCGCGCAAATCCTGCGGAAGCGCGGGCACCGTATTTTCCACCCATCGTTCCTGCAAACAGGGAAATGCATGCGACAATGACCATACATCCGCCCATGACGTAAATATGGTGGATATCCCCGGCCTCTACGCCGTTATCGATGATCGATGCCATCATCAGTGGGATGATCGTTTCCATGAGCACTTCTAAGATCATGAAAACAGGAGTGAGGAAAGAATCCTTTTTAAATTCTTTGATCTGGGCTCCCAGAGTTTTTAACATAACATCACATCCTTTTCAAAAAATAATTGATTTTTATTTGTTAGTGTGCTAACAATATAGTTATAAGGCATAGAAAAACGAATGTCAATGTAAAAATAATTTTATTTCAGCAGGAGAAAAACGATGCATACAGACACGATCGGATATAAAATACGGCTGCTTCACAACCAGATCCACAAGCGGATGGAGGCAAAAAGGCAGGAAAATGAAAAAGAACCGCTGACGGGAATGCAGCGCTGGACGCTTGGCTTTTTGAGGGATCATGACGGGAAAGATATTTATCAGAAGGATATCGAAACAGAGTTTTCCGTATCGAGGGCAACTGCATCAAATATGCTTGCAGTCATGGAGAGGAAAGGGCTTGTGCGCCGTGAGGCGGTGGAGCATGATGCGAGATTAAAAAAGCTGGTGCTGACAGAGAAAGCACGCGCTTTAGTGGACAGATCAGAGCAGGATATGCGGGATATGGAAGCACTTTTAGCGAAAGGACTGAGTGAAGGGGAGATACGGGATCTGAAGAGATATTTAGACCAGATGCTTTCTAATTTAGACGTGGATGTCGAGTGTCCGAAGAATTCTTTTTGTGGCGGCATGAAAAATAGAAATACTAGATGTTGTGGTTAATAAAAAACCAGATACAAGTGAAAAAAATGACGAAGAAATTAACTTAAATTTGGTAATAGTGAATAAAGACCGCATATTTACTGGGGTTGAGGCATCTGCTTTTGCCAAAGTGCCCATAAAATGGGACTTTTGACCGTTGGCAAAACGCATTGACAAAGACACAATATATTGTATAATAAATACTCGTAGGTTATGCGGCCGTATGGGTATGGCAGGCAGCCATCAGTCAGAACAGAAAGGGATTTGATCGGAAATGAAAATTATTAAAAGAAGCGGTATGGAGGATACCTTTGATATTAAAAAAATCGAGTCGGCGATCCGCAGAGCGAACAACAGCGTTATTGATTATGAGAAGCTGACGGACAAGCAGATTGACGAGATATCAAAAAATGTGGAAGTTGCCTGTGAAAATATGAAGCGTTCCCCAAGTGTAGAGGAAATTCAGGATATGGTGGAGAACCAGATCATGAATCAGCGTGCATTTAATGTGGCGCGCAACTATATTACATACCGTTACAAACAGGAACTGGTGCGCAAGTCCAACTCAACGGATGAACAGATCTTAAGTTTGTTAGAGTGTAATAATGAGGAAGTAAAACAGGAAAATTCAAATAAAAACCCGACCGTAAACAGTGTACAGAGGGATTACATGGCAGGTGAGGTCAGCAAGGATATCACAAAGAGATTTTTGCTGCCGCCGGATATTGTGGAGGCGCATGAGCAGGGAATCATTCATTTTCATGATGCGGATTATTTTGCACAGCATATGCACAACTGCTGTCTGGTCAACTTAGAGGATATGCTCCAGAACGGAACCGTCATCAGTGAGACGATGATCGACCGTCCGAAGAGCTTTTCAACAGCATGTAACATTGCAACACAGGCAATCGCCCAGATCGCAAGTTCACAGTATGGCGGACAGAGTATTTCACTTTCCCATCTGGCACCGTTCGTACAGGTCAGCCGTGAAAAATACCGCAAGCAGGTCCGCACGGAACTGGAAGCAATCGGAGTGACACCGACTGAGGATAAAGTCAATAAAATTGCGGAGATCCGTGTGAAAGAAGAGATCAACCGTGGTGTGCAGATGATCCAGTATCAGGTGATCACACTGATGACGACAAACGGACAGGCACCGTTTATCACGGTATTTATGTATTTGGATGAGGTACCGGAAGGCCAGCTTCGCGATGATCTTGCCGCAGTGATCGAGGAGATGCTCCATCAGAGAATCCTTGGTGTAAAGAATGAGCAGGGCGTATACATTACACCTGCATTCCCAAAACTGATCTATGTGTTAGAGGCAGATAATATCCGTGAGGGTACCAAATACTGGTATCTGACAAAACTTGCAGCGGAATGTACGGCAAAGAGAATGGTTCCGGACTATATTTCAGAGAAGATCATGAAAAAGTTAAAAGACGGCAACTGTTATACCTGTATGGGATGCAGATCTTTCCTGACTGTTGACCGCACAAAAGGAAATTATGCAAATGCAAAAAATTACGTTCCGGGTAAGAAGTATTACGGCAGATTTAACCAGGGAGTTGTCACTTTAAATCTCGTGGATGTCGCATGCTCTTCCGGAAAAGATATGGATAAATTCTGGGAACTTTTGGATGAAAGGTTAGATCTTTGTTACAGGGCTCTGATTATCCGTCATAAGAGACTGCTCGGTACACCTTCTGATGTGGCACCGATTCTCTGGCAGAACGGTGCACTGGCACGTCTGAAAAAAGGTGAGACGATCGATAAACTTTTATATGACGGTTATTCCACGATTTCTCTTGGCTATGCCGGACTTTGTGAGTGTACCAGATACATGAAGGGGGTTTCCCACACCGAGCCGGAAGGAACAGAGTTTGCATTAAAAGTAATGCGCCGTTTAAATGATGCATGTACGGAATGGAAAGAAAAACACAATATCGATTTCAGCCTGTACGGAACACCACTGGAATCAACGACTTATAAGTTCGCGAAATGTCTTCAGAAGCGTTTTGGCATTATTCCGGGAGTGACGGATAAGAACTACATCACAAACAGCTATCATGTCCATGTGACAGAGGAAATCAGTGCATTCGATAAGTTGAAGTTTGAGTCACAGTTCCAGGAGCTTTCTCCGGGAGGTGCGATCAGCTATGTGGAAGTGCCGAATATGCAGAATAATCTTGACGCTGTACTTGCAGTGATGCAGTATATTTATGACAATATTATGTACGCAGAGCTGAATACCAAGAGCGATTACTGTATGGAATGCGGTTATTCCGGAGAGATCAAGATCGTCAATGACAAGGACGGCAAACTTGTCTGGGAGTGCCCGAACTGCGGTAACCGTGACCAGAACAAGATGAGCGTGGCGCGCAGAACCTGCGGCTACATTGGAACACAGTTCTGGAATCAGGGCAGAACACAGGAAATTAAAGAGAGAGTGCTTCATTTATCTACTCGAAGTAGTGTGTCAATCGAAGATGGCACACAGGAGCCATCAGCCCTGTAAATACAAGGTTTGCGACATTTTGATGCAATACATGGCGTGTCAAACGTGTCAAAACTTTTGTGACAAAAGTAAACAGGAAACATTCAGGGGCTGGTTTCCAAGAACCAGCCTTTGATAAATTGGAGGATGCAATATGAACTACGCCCAAGTATTCATGTGCGATATCGCAAATGGTCCCGGATGCCGTACCAGCCTGTTCGTTTCAGGATGCACACATCATTGCAAGGACTGCTTTAATGAAATGGCCTGGGACTTCAATTATGGAAAAGAATTCGATCAGCATGTGCAGGATACATTGATTGAGGAAAGCAATAGCTCTTATATTGATGGATTTACTTTCCTTGGTGGCGAACCAATGGAGATTGTGAATCAGAAAGTGCTGCGTCCGTTCATTGAGAGAATCAAGAAGGAACTTCCTGATAAGAATATCTGGATCTATTCCGGTTACACTTATGAGGAACTCTCAGACCCGAACAACAAGAGATGCCACGGTGAAGATACCGATGCCATCCTTGCAATGACCGACGTACTTGTTGATGGGGAATTTGACTGGAAGAAGAAAGATATCACTCTGAGATTCAGAGGTTCTTCAAACCAGCGTGTCATTGACATTCCAAGAACCAGAGAACAAGGTAGAGTCGTACTCAGCAAATACGGAGAAAAGGAAACCATCTAAAAAGGCGAGCCATCGGATGTAACCGGTGGCTCTTGTTATGTCCATATTTAGATTTAGTCATACGTCCATTCTGTTAGGGGATTCCCAAACAAAGCCGATATCAACCAGCCTTCGTTCACGTTCTGGCAACAGTTTACCCTTCTTCTTTAGTTGTCGCTGTTTAGCAACCCATGCACCAAGAAAACAGTGCGCTTGGGGAACATCTAAGGAACCATGTTCTTTTTCATATTCGAGAAGCATGTTAAATTTTTTATCCCACGATTGTTCGGCAGTATTATTTGGCTCCCAGTCAACGCCGAGTTCATCAAGAAGTTGTTCGCGGTCAGGTGATAACTTGCCGTTTCTGCGTGCAGTTCGCTGCCTGGTTAGCCAGGGACCGTACAGTTTATCATTTCTTCGAACAGTGGAGATTCCGCCGTTTTCAGCACAAAATTTCTTTAATGCATTATAATTTTCTATCCACTGTTCATCCAACTTAGCATTTGTTTTCTGCTGGCCTTTTGCGTGTGCTTCGTCCATGGCGGGTCCAAAGGATGTCTTACGGGAGCGGATTGCCTTTCCTTTATACTTGATTTCAAAACCAATACCTTTGAAGTCTATCCATACGCCTATGCGTTCGTTATGAAACGCCTCTTTTTTTCGAAGTGCAGAGTGGCCGGTTTCATCTGCATAGGCACAGCACAGATGTTTGAAATAATCATCATAATCAGTCAAAGCCCGTTTAAATAAATCTTTGGCTTCAGTTTCTTCGGGCAAAGTTGTCAGTTGCTTAGAAACCCCAAGCTCGGCTCCTAAGTAGTTAACTAAGGAAAGTACCGTACGTTCTTCGAAATCTTCCAAATAATAGTCAAACGATGTCAGAGCAATAGGGGTACATTCCATACTGCGGATACGAAATACATTCAAGTTATCTTTGGCTGCCGTATTATTCTGTGCGACTGGATTATTCGGGCTACGCGGTTCTTTGTCATCAGCTAAATCTACCGGGATGATCATGTTTTGATCCGGCAAATAGAGTGTATCGTACGCATTGTTAAGAATGCAGAAGGGCTTGATATTGAGCCCAAATAACTTTAAGGAAGCGAATATAACAGCACGTAAATTCTCTTTATTCATCAGTATCACCTCCAAACAAATCGGCAAACTGTTCTTTAAACGAGGATGCGTTGGTGCTTTCAATAACGGCCTGAGGACTCATATCTGGTAATGCGGCAATGATCTGGCTGTCAATCTGAGCTGTAAGTATTTTGATGTGTTCATCGCGTTCACGTAACTGTTTCTGAAGTGTTGTGGCGGTAGATTTCAATTTGGCAATATTCTCCTTGTTATTAGCCATCGTCAGTTTGATAATTTCATCAAGGAGTGATTGTACCATTTTAATAAGCTCTGCTTCGGTTTTACAACTTTTTATAAGTTGCTGAGCAGTAGGAAGTTCATTGTTCCCCTGCATGTCGATCACAACTGGTGTCTCATTAATAAGTTCAATTCTTTTGATGATGTCTTCATTTCTGTACCATGTATTTCTTGAAATACCCGAGAATGCGGCCAACTCCGTGATTGTGATTCTTTCGTGTGGATGGTTCTTAATATATTTTGTGATCCAACGATCAAGATCTTTTTTTGAATATGACATTCTTATACCTCCGCGTGTCGTTTGTTCTGTAATGCAGCCATCGTAGCGACATCACTGTTAATAGCGTTAATAGCGGTCATTCTATCACTATCTGATCCGAGTGAAGGGTTAGAAAGAACTCTTTTAAGAAAATCCACATGTTTGTGAATATCATCCTTATATTGCTTGAGTTTTTCTGGAATCATCTGTTGATGCTCTTCATCAATAATACTGTTAGGACAGTTCAGACAATCGTAGAACTCGCACTCATACGGAAAGTTCTCGGAAACACACCACCCGAACTCAATCTTACGCATCAGCTGAAGCTCGTTGTTGTTTGCGCTGGTCACAGCTTTACTGATTGCGTATTTCTCCCGGATATCAAATGCTCCTGCGGATACCTTAAGAGACATCCTGACCTCAGTAGCCATTGTATAGACCTTTGATTCAAGGTACGTTTCCAGGTGGTCGTAATAGTGCATTTGTTGGCGGATAGTCGTATGGCCGCCAATCTGAGCAATGGTATATGGTGAAAAGCCGGAAAGCAACAGGTTGAGGAATGCAATATGGCGGCTGTCTCCGAACTGAAAATACTCGATTTCGTTATCTCCAAGCTCCTCATTGTTACCTTTTTCTACAATTGTGTAGCCGTACTGTTTAACAATAATAACGTCTAAAAAGTCTCTAAATAATGTGTACATTTGTTGGCTTCCGATGTAACCAGTACGATCTAAAAATAACGCACGTGTACAATTCTGGAAAATGTCAACATTGAACAAGAAGCTATCTGGATTTGGAAGGTATTTTTCATTTGCTTCGATATACTGTGCAAACAAATCATAGATTTCTTTTGAAATTCCGATCTTGTCCAGCAAAGGAATCTCATACTGTTTGTTTCTAAGCTTGGCTCTCTTAACATTTATATAGCAACGGTTGTTATCAATAAAGAAACTGTTTTTGCGAAGCGTAAAGAACTCGATTGGACGTATCGGAATAACTTTAGTTAATTCCCACCAAAGTACAATAACTATAAATGCATCATTCGTATTCACCTCAGACTTAAAATTGTCAATAAGCTTGTCAAACTTATATATACTGTTGAACGCAGGAATATCGCGAATTTTATCTTCGAATTTCAGTTCATTGAGGCGCTCGATATACTTTTGCGGCTGAATATCGATAAATTCAAAAAAGATAAGCAAATCTGCCCTTGTTTCTGCAGAGCAACAATAACGATATGGGTCATCGTCAAAATTTACGAAACAATCTTCCGAAAAATAGTCTGTCGATTTTATGAAGTTAACCAAATTCTTGATTCTTACTGCAGTACTAAATGGGTTGAGGTTTTTATCAAGTAAAAGCAACATATAAACCTTTAATGAATCCTGCCATTTGTCAAGATCGTCCCAGTTTATAAAAATATGGCAGTCTCCGTATTCTGAAGGAGTACGCCAACGGGCGTCATTGTATTTCCCATTATCAAAAACATATCTATATTTTTCCCAAATCTGGTTTTTCCAAGCCTTATCAATATCTGCATACTGAACTGTCTTTTTAAGGGCTACGCGGCTGGTGGCATCGCCCTCATTTTCGATTGTCTGCATGACCTTAATGCCTTTTTTACTCATGATATTCCTCCTCTAACTGAATAAATTTGTAGTCCGGAATAGCTGAAAGTGCTGCCTGAATTTTTGGAAGATCTACATATGCACTCAGAAATTTTGGATCGTACTTGTTATACCAGGATTTGGCATCCATCAGGATGAACAATAACTTCTGGATTTGAAAGGTCAGTTTCTGTCTTTCGGTGATGTTTGACAGTGTAATCTCATTCATTCTGCTGAGCAGAGTAGAAAGGTTCTTTCCAATCAATTCCAGTGTATAGTTTGTTTTTAATGAGCTATAACAATGAAGACATGCAGTAGGCTCCGTTCTGACCTTAGAACAGGATTTACCAAAAATGCAGTAGGTTTCTGGCAGACTTGTAGCTGTGTTAGCTGTTCCAAGCTGCATCAGGAAGCTGGAAATATTTTCCCGGCTATATTTGCTTAATTGCTTTAAAATCGCTTTTTGTTCGCGCTCGGCGTTTTGCAAAAAGCCTGCAATGCGCTCAGCCTGTTCAGGCTCAATGCGGCTCTTCAACAGTTCAACCTGCGTTGTTGCATTTTCCAGAGAAGGAACTTCTTTGTTAATGTATTTCAGCATAGCAATATAGAGCCATCCGAAAACGCCGCGACGACATACATAACGGGCAATTTCCTTAGGATCTCCTTCAAGCTTGGATTCCTGAAGGTAGATTGATGTAGTCTCGCTGAATCCATTATGCATTCTATGTGAGCGAGCGGCAGAAACCAGAAATAACGCGTTCGTCTGACCATTTTCTTCAGCTTTGGCATGAATCATGGTTGCTAAGGTTTTGGTTGCCTTCGTGCTCTGGAACCTTACTGGAATTTCGTCAAATTTATCATCGATTCTGTCGCTGTCAGCAGCTTTGATTGTAAATAGACTGATATCATCTTCACGAATTCTGTGATACTCCAGAATGCACATTGCAGCGGCAATGGTAGGAGCGACCTCAATGACCGGATAGTAATGTTTCAGCTGATTAGTTTTTACGGTTGGGAGCAGTTCTATGTGATGACGAAATACATCTGTAATAGCCACCGCTTCATGCAGTTCGAGAGGTCGTTTGATCAGTTCGTTTGCACGAACGTAACGTTCTCCTTCAAAATGAAGGCTTTTTAACGAGATGATGTCGCTGATTCTGATTAAACTTGTAAGATGTACCACCATTACCGCCCAGTACTGTGCATAAACACGATCTTCATAAGCTCTCACAATATGCATCTCGAGATCTGTCAGATAGTCGTAAAGTTCGCTCCATTCGTTATAAGAATAGATATCCGGGCGGGCGTTTTTCTGATACATGGCACGATAGACAAATGTAAGCCCAGATCCGAATCCGTTATCTACATTTTCTTTCACAAACTGTAAAAACTGCATCACTGTCTTGTTGTTGCACCATGGTTTTCCCAGAACGTCGGCCTTTAGCTCGGCTTCAGTAAAGTCATAGATTTCTTTCTTAAGGTGTTTGTATGCCTTATACAGAGATGATGCATACTGCATAGCTACGTCGTAGATATGAGGGCTGTCAGAAGCATTCATCTTATTATTATAGAATTTACGCATAAGAGCAATTGTGTTAATCATGGATGGTTTAAATGGCGATAACAAATTATCCAAGATATTTGCCAAACTGACTTTCGAACAGGACTCCAAGAGTATATCAATTGGAATGGAACAACGAACAGCTATGTTTCCGTGAATGCTAACCAAGGATTCAGCAGGGAACAGCATTCTTGCCATGCTCGTAGCAGGGTTGCGCCGCCCAAGAAGTTCTGTCTTCTGCTTATGTGCGTAGTGATACAATTCGTTGATATAGATTACAGACTCTCTACATGCCAGGCTGCAAAAATCTGATACTGGAAATAGTGAATTGTGAAGATTTGCCGCCAGCGCATCCACCTCCGCGCGCGGATAGAATACGATTCCGTCATATTCCATAGATGTAAATACCATACTTAAAAGAGCTTCATGAGAAGAAAGCGTATAGTCTGTAAGACCTGTTTTGACGATTGCTTCGGTGACGGAATAGCAACTCGTTTCATAAGTGGCAAGCTGGTCGATATAAATATAGTTTTCTTTATTGACGTAGTCTTTATCTCCGAAATGGATGACTTTGTCAATGATATTTGATTTTATTGCGTATGTGCTGGAAAGGTGGTACTTCTCGATAAGGTCACTGAGGTAGTACAGATCCTCTCCGTGTAAATTGATTCGTTTAATCATTTATTTCACCAAGTTTTGTAGGTCTTTCATTAATCAGTTTCTGAACATTCTCGATAATAAGTGTTCTTGTTTTACTGTTATCGGACAGATACGGCAAGGAGGAATCCTGACTGGAGTCACCCCTGGCACGTGCAATCTCAGCGCTTGTTTTGGCAACTTCCGCAACAAGATTTGAATATATGCCACGTCCAATATGGGTTCCCCATTCAATGGATTCAAGCGATATTCCGTAATTTCTCACTCTGAAATCAGAATCCTTTTTCAAAGAATCTATCAGATGCTTCTTCAGTTTTCTGAAATATCCGGCATAGGAAGCCTCTGTCATTGCGTTTCCATTGGCATTTATAAAAACAGCGTTCGAGAATCCTTTAGCTGTAAGTTTTATATTTAACTCATAAAGCTGATCAAATAATTCCGGAATGTAAATAATCTGCTGTTTACGGGTTTTTTTGGCTCTCGATAGAAAACCTCGTCTGAGATCAGGTCTTAAATCGGTGTCCGCAATGTCAACGTACACCGCGTTTGCATTATCGCCCAGATTAAAATGGATTTTGTTATAGTCAAGTGACACCACCTCTGCATAGCGGAGACCACCAAATATCTGAAAATACAGTCCGAGGGCGATGCGAGGGGTGTATCTGATTGCCAAATCAAACATTCTTAGGACGGTTTTTGTGTCCATATCATGAAGTCTGTTCCGGGCCTTTGATGGTGGCAGGGTATAGCAATTTTTGACATCTTTAAGGTACACCGTTGTGCCTCTTGGAGTTTCAACCACTGCGAAATCGGATTCTTTAAACCCGGTTGCTATTCCATGCATCCAAAGATAATAGAGTGCTTTATTTACATTGTCTTCAGAAGCACGGACATAGTTTCGCCCTGATGTCATTGAAATATCTGTAAAGTAGCTAAGTACTATACCAGGCTTGATATCAGCAATTGTTTTCACTGGAGATTCATACTCAAAGAAGCAATAGTTGAGAAAACGCACGAACCGAGTTATGTAGGTGTTGAGAGGCTGCAATTTTACTGACGGCCATGCTTTAGCAACTATAGATATCGGCTGAGCTTTTGTTTCGCACTTGGTATCCTCGTCATAAAGACAAATTCCGACAGTGCTCCTGTTTTCGATAGCCCCATTTATATGAGCTTTTTTATATTTTATTATGATTGGTTTAAAACGTATTTTACTCATACTTATCCTCATTCAAGCTGTATAAATATATGTAATGAAACAAAAAATGGAACAAATTTCTATCTGGAGTTGACAGGCTACTAAGAAGTGGCATAAGGTCTATAAAACGAAAAAAACAACGCATTTATATGAACATTGACGACAAGAGTTAATCAATATTTGATGCTTGTTATTGTGTTAAACTATATTTAGAAACATACATTAGAGTATTTATTACGATTTGATATAATATTAACACATATTATTCAAAAATGCAAATTATGCACACCATATTACATATATTAAATATAAAAAGAATAAGTGGATGATATCGAGAATCCAACATCCTCTATGTATTCTTAATATGGGTTATTTTAAGTTTATTGTGGGTTTTATTCTTAACGTGAATAAAGCTGTCAAAATTTTCATGGCGATATGTGTAGCTATTTCTACATGTTTGCGGTAAGATATAGTAAGGTATGTTAGAAATGGTGATTCTATGTCAACACAAATCAAATCATGTAAACGAGTAACAGATTTTGGTGAAGTCTATACTGTGCAAAAGCAGGTTGATGATATGCTGTCACTCATACCAGATGATATTTTAATGTGAATGTAACGGGACGGATGAAACCGAGAAATGAGGGAAATGGATCATGAAAACAATTGATTTGTGCTGCGGGATCGGAGGAATCAGGAGGGGATTTGAACTGGCCGGAGACTTCGAGAACGTGCTTTCTGCGGAAAAAGATGAATATGCGTGCAGGACGTACCAGCATCTGTTCGGTGATGATCCCAGACATGATGTGACGGATGAAACATTCAAGGAACTGGTGACGCGGACGGAATATGACGTGCTGCTTGCAGGTTTCCCGTGTCAGGCATTCAGTAAAATCGGTCTCAGAAAGGGATTTCGTGATGTCACGAAGGGAACCATATTTTTCGACATAGCGGAAATCATTGACCGTACAATGCCGAAGGTTGTTTTTCTGGAAAACGTGGAGAATCTGGTAAGCCATGACAAGGGGCAGACTTTTAAAATCATCGTAAATACCCTGGAGAATGAGCTGAACTACCGTGTCATCGGTGTGGAAAGGGATGAAAAAGGCGAACTGAAGTATGACAAAAAATCATTCATAAGGAACACGAAGAATTTCGGGCTTCCTCAGAACCGGCCGAGAGTGTACATGGTGGCATTCAGCAGGGATTATTTCGGAAAACACCTGGATATTTTGCCGAAGGAGACTCCGACAGAGGGACGGAAAGAAATATTCCACTCGGTTCTGGACATTCTGGACACCGAGGTTTCGGAAAGATTCTTCCTTTCATCCGGGCTCCTGGAAACACTGGAAAAGCACAGGGCCAGACAGAAAAGCAACGGAAACGGGTTCGGTTATCGGATCGTCAATGACGCTTCCATTACCAGACCGCTTGCACATACCATTCTTGCGACTGGAGGTTCTGGTAAGGAAAGAAATCTGATTTATGATCCAGGCAACGGCCGCGACATTGCCGGAAGGAACGTGCCGGGGAAGAAGACTCCCATAAATGAAAAATGCATCAGAACCATGACTCCGGAAGAGTGGGGACGCCTTCAGGGATTCATCGGCTATGCGTTTCTTGATAAGAACGGGAATGAGACTTTTTCGTTCCCGGAAAAAATGTCAAATCAGCAGAAATTCAAGCAGTTCGGTAATTCCGTTTCGATACCGCTCATTGAGGAAATGGCACTGTTCATAAGAGACTGCGTGACACGGATGGAAGCGGAATTCTCGGAAGCGGAGAGGGAACGTTATGAAATTCCCGGAGCACTGCTCAAGGTGCAGAACGATATTCGGAAACTGCTGAAGGATGAGAAGCCGAAGACGGTTGAAAAATGCTGTCGGCTCGTTTCGGAAATCGGACTGAGCAACGGCTTCCGCGCTGAGGACATCGGGGCTGCGCTCGGGCAGTCCAATGTTACAGCCTATAATTATCTGCACAGACTGGAACGCGCAAAATGTGTGGAATTTGACAGTAATGGCTATAAACTGAGGGCGGAAAAGAAAAAATTTTCGGCGGGAATGTAACGTGAAAGGAGGGAAGTTCGATGGATGTTGAAAGCCTGAAAAAGATCATGAAAAAATGCGACATTTATTTTGAGGATCGGCTCATTTCTGGAGAGCTGCTCCTGCGATCCTTTATGGAATTTTTAACCAATGAGGCCAGTAAGACGGAAAACAACGGAAGTATCGTGCTGCATCTGGCTTCATCGTGTTTTGACGCAATCACGGTTGCATGGGCGGCTCTGGCCGTCATAGCCGGGAATGAAACGGATGTTGAGTCCATCGTCAGAAACCTCAGACTGGGAGACACGGTCCTTTATGACCGCAAAAGAGCGGAATTTATCGGTCTGAATATGGACGAGGACGGTGTGGAACGGGTAAGCATCCGCTGCGGAGGCGGCATGACAAGAATAGGAAGAAAAGGCTGGGCACGCATCACACCGTATTACGGTCAGTCGAAGAGTTACGATGGGCGCGGAATCCGGCGTGGGAACCGTGTCCGGGAAGAATTCCTGTCGGCGCTGCTTGAATGCGATAAAAAGGACATCCCTTCCGTGACGGATGCTTCCGTCATCATTGTCATGGACCGTCAGCGAGCAAACCGCTGCATGGACGGTCTGGTTCTGCAGGCGGAGAATCTGAAAATACGCCTTCAGGATCTGGTGACCGCATCGTATTTCACGGAAGGAAACGAGTATCCGTACGGCGGCAATGCCGGGAAGAACGAAGCGATGATTAAATTCGCGTCAAAAATATCCGTCGGTCTGGATATGACATGGGAATCGGACGGAAACGAATATATCGGAATGTTTGTCTGCGGGAACGGTCTGATTGAAAGAGGAATCACGGAACTTGGACAGGTCATGACCAGGGAATCCGTCGGTTTTTCGGTTGTGTCCGGCGGCATGGATCTGTCCTGTGCGGAAGAACTGATAAAGAAATATGGGGAAGCGGGAATATTTGCCTGCACGAAGGATTTCCTTCTGGAGCATACCCTGCCTCTGGTAAACAGAAATGATTTGACCGTCGAACTGCAACGTCAGGCGGATGCGGTGATGGACCGTGAGATTCATAAGGTGATTTTGCACGGCGAAACGGACTGGAAGGCATACCGGGATTTCAAAAAAGCCGTTGGATATGTCAGAATGGATGAACTGGACGAGGATGAAAGAGCGTACATAATTCCCAATGCATATTCTCTTATGAACCTGTTCATGACGGCACCGTTTTCCGTCAGGGAAATGGAGGATGCCGTTAAGGAAGAAAAAATCCGCAGGGAAGTGGGGCAGCCGCATGTCCGCCTGGAAGAACTGGAAGAAAAACTGAAGGCATTGCCGGCCAACCTGACACAAGTCGCGGAGAAAATTGCGGACTCACTGGAGACCGCATACTATGCGGGATACGATGATTCACCGAAACGCCGTTTCCTGAAGGAATATATTCAAGAAAATCACGGACACTGGATTGCCGTGGTGGTTCCGAAGGCGTATTATGCCGACATCATATGGAATTACGTACTGCCCGAACTTGACCCGGAAACATACGGCATTGAAATCGTGACGATGGCCCGTTTTGACGGAACCCATGCATATGACCGTATTCTAGTTGTCGGGAATCTGATCGGAAAACATTTTGATATTTTCCGCTGCATGTCATCTGCGGAAATCACGGTGCTTTTGTACGAGGCGGAAGCCGTCATGTTCCACGCAAGGGAAAAACGGAGCCGCGTGACGGAGCGGCTGTTTAATGAACGTCAGTGCACGGCTGATGACGGTAATGATGAAATCAAAGAGAATGTTTCCGTCACGGATGTGGATGAAATCGAGAATGTGGACGAAGAAATTGTGGCTTACACGGAAGAAATCATTACGAAAAAATTCGATGCTGCACTACGCCAGGAAGGAGAGAACAACACGGTTCCTCCCGTGGATGTTTCTGTGCTTGTTCGGTTTGAGGACGGGGAAGGAGCCATGCTTTCCAAACATTATGAAGCATATGTGCTGAATGATGAAAAGGGAGAAGCTGAAAAGAAAAAGGCGGATGAGCTGAAAACCGGGGATCGGATGATTTTCCTTAACCGGGATGAAGACACGAGGGATATTGTCGATTACATTTTAAAGGAACTGATCGACGGTGGCCGGATAGCCGACGGAACCGTGAAGGATTATGAAATATCCCACAGATGGAAGAACGATCTTCTGGAACACATGAAAAAAACTGGGCATTCTCCAAGGCAGCTTGCGGATGAAATGAAAGGGAACGGTGTCCGGGTTCAGAAAAACACCGTGATGAACTGGATTGATGAGGATGCACATATCGTGGCACCGCAGTCAGTGGAATCCCTGGAACAGATTGCCCTTTTGACGAATGACACGGACATGTTCGATCATGCGGCTGAGTATTTTGAGGCATGCAGAAGAATCAGAAGGGTGCGGAAAGACATTCTGAGAGAACTGGGAACGGCCATTATTAAATTCCTGGAAGGACAGGAGGCACCCGACGGAATCATTCCGCTTGAAATACGGGAACGCCTTGGAACCCTTGCGGCGGTTCTCAGAATAGAAACGATAATAAAGGATAACAGATTGGTGCCGGCTTACATGACAAACCGGCCATTGGATCTTGACGGGGGATTGTAAACATGGGATTTAAGTCTGAAATGATTAAGGCCAGAGACGAATTCATCGCCCTGGTAAAGGCGGAACTTCTTGGTCCTGGATCGGAAGTATCCGTACCAGATGCGGAACATGAACTGATCACGACCGTTCCAGAAAAAAGATATTCCATCGGAATCCTTTTTCCGAAGGAAAACAAAATGCAGGCGGACGGGAACGACGTGGACCGCGCAGTTCCAGAAGACGAAAAGAAAGACGCGGAACAGGCTGAAACAGTTGCCTTTGATGCGTCCGATTATATCGGGAAGGACGTCACGGTAATGGAAAAGGATAAAAAAACAGAGGATGAGACCGATGATGATCCAGATTCGGAAGACAATCTGGATGAGGAAGTCAGCCTGGCAGCCCAGAACATGCCGTCCTCTTTCGGAATCACGTTTTTTGTCCGGGGAAATACCGACCGTGTCAGGATATCCTTAAAGTACGGCATATACAGGGATGCCCGCATGGAAGACTGCAGGATTCCTTTTACGCCTTCGAAACCGGGGGATTGGAGCGTCCCGGAAGAATTTGATTGTTACGTCAAGTATGACAGAGAAGAAAAAACACTGAGACTAACAGGCGGAATCAACCGGAAAGCGGTTCGTCAGCTGAGAGAACGAGATTTGCTGGACACGGATGAGGATCAGCTTATTGATCATCTGTACAAACTTGCCGATCAGCTTCAAAGCGGTTATGTCAGGGAACCACGTGAACTGAATAATTACGAGATTGTGTTCGGTGAAGGGGATTACGTAAATGAATCGCATATTCCAGATCACGATCTTGTGGAAATCACGGCGCTCAGGAGGAAAATGGAAAACGGAACCACGGCCCTGACGATCATGGTGGTCAACGCCAAAACGGAACGGCCGCAGAGTAGCAACTGTATTTTCCAACCAGAGCTTCGGGTGGATTCGGAAAACAATAGCTTTTCGTTTGTACAGTATTCTGGAACCACAAATTTCGATCTTCTTGATGCTGAAGAACAATCCCTGGAACTTCAGTACAGAAACAAGCATGTATACGGAACTGGACTCGGAACGGCGGTCAACTGGAAAGTCGATGATAGCGGAGCAGGATTCATATGCAATGACTTCTTCCCGGAGTTTGAAGTCCCGTCCATGGATTTTGCGCTTCCAAGTGATTGTGGGGTCAGCGACCAGACGCTGTCCATGAAATATCTTTCCGATCTAAACGATACGGAAAAGAACGAGAAAATCCGTGACCTGGAAAGTTTGGTCGATGCGTATTCCGCATGGATCGATGATCTGGTTGTACGTTCTCATGCACTGGAACCGCGTTTTGCAAAGGCAGCAGACCGGAACCTGAAGGGCTGCCGGGAAGCGTGCGAACGCATGAGGAACGGAATCCGCATCCTTGAAAAAGATGCCATGGCATGGGATGCTTTCCAGCTTGCCAACCGCGCCATGTTCATGCAGCGTGTCCAACTTGCGATTCAGAGGGAATATCCGGCATCATATCCAGATGAAAGGACACTGTCGAACGTCCTGAAGGACATTGATTACGGAACGGCGGATGAAACTTTTTCAAAGGATCGGTACGCGTGGAGACCGTTCCAGCTTGCGTTCATGCTTCTGGATGTCGCTTCGGTGACCGATGATGACAGCTCCGACCGTTCCCTGGTGGATCTGATTTGGTTTCCAACCGGCGGTGGAAAAACGGAAGCTTACCTTGGCCTTACCGCAATGACCATTTTTTACCGTCGTTTTCGTCATCCCGCACAGAGCGGCGGAACGACCGTCATCATGCGCTATACACTCAGGCTTCTTGCGGCGCAGCAGTTTACGAGAGCATCGACGCTTATCTGCGCCTGTGAATACATCCGCAAGGACTGCGAAACAAAGAAACCAAAGTATAAGCGTTATGCACTCGGAACAACTCCGATCACCATAGGACTGTGGATCGGAGGGGAACATACGCCGAACACAGATGACGGAGCTAAAAAAAATCTTGAAAAACTGCATAAGGCCACTTCATACAGCTTGGAATATGCCAAGGACACATACAATAAGTTTCAGGTTCTGAAGTGCCCGTGGTGCGGAACACGCATGACACCAGAAAGAGACGGGGATAAAAAAATTCGCGGCTCTTTCGGTTATAAGATGCACGGAGGAAATCACTTTGCTCTTTACTGCGCAAGACAGTCATGCCCGTTCGGAAATAGCCTGCCGATTCAGGTGGTGGACGAGGAACTATACAATGAGCCACCAACGCTACTTTTCGGAACCGTGGACAAATTTGCAATGCTCCCGTGGGAGAACCAGATCGGGAACTTCTTTGCACTTAATTCCAAAAACCGGGCACCAGAGCTTATCATACAGGATGAACTTCATCTGATTTCCGGCCCGCTCGGAACCATGGTCGGTCTGTATGAAAGCGCGGTTGATGCGCTGTGCCGTAAAAAAGGAAACGTGACAAAGATTGTGGCGTCAACGGCAACGATACGGCGGGCGGTCGAGCAGTGTGCCGCTCTTTACGATCGGGATGTAAGCCAGTTCCCGCATCCGGCGCTGGATGCTGAGGATTCCTTCTTCGCAAGGGAAAAGAAGATTGATTACGAAAAAGAAAGTTTCGGCAGAAAATACGTGGGTCTCATGCCGTCCGGCAAGACCAAGGCAATGATGGAGATCCGTTCCATGGCCGCGATGTTGCAGATGGCAAAGGATATGGATGTCAGTGACGAGATAAGGGACAAGCTGTGGACGCTCACGGCCTATTACAACAGCCTAAAGGATCTCGGAAAGGCAGCGACCATGGTGGATGATGACGTCAAGGACTTCATGAAGAGAATGTGCTACCGTCTGAAATCAAACGCGGAAGTAAGAAAAATCGGAACCGCAGATGAACTGACCAGCCGTGTTTCCACCACCCAGCTAAATCAGACACTGGATAAACTGGAAAAGAATAAATATTCAACGGAAAACATGAAAAAACATCTGCCCCCGTATCCGTGCAACGTTCTGCTGGCAACTAACATGATTTCCGTCGGCATTGACGTGGCGCGGCTGAACGTGATGCTTCTGGTGGGACAGCCGAAACTTACCAGTGAGTATATTCAGGCCTCAAGCCGCGTCGGACGTGAATACCCGGGCGTAGCGTTCACCATGTATGACGGAGGAAAGAGCCGCGACAGATCTCATTATGAACAGTTCAGGCCGTACCACGAATCCTTTTACCGTCACGTCGAACCGACGGGAGTCACTCCTTTTTCGACACCCGCAAGGAAAAGGGCGCTTCATGCGGTTTTGATCGCCTACATAAGACTTTCGCAGAGAGAGCTGTCTGGTGAAAACGATGCGATAAAATTCCGCTTGGAAGACCAGAAAAAGACGATTGAAGAGATTGGTGGATACATGGTAAAACGCTGTGTTGACATCAATCGGCGCGTTAACCCTTACATGGAGGATGATTCCGACGATCTCAAAAAGGAAATAAAGGACATTTTTGAAAAGTGGGATAATTTGGCGCAAGATGCGGAAGAAATTTTCTGTTACGGCAGAAAATTCATGGTGAAGAATCCAGATGCTTCGAGGGAACGCCTGATGAAAGTGTTTGGAACATTCCGGGAGGATCCGGCATTCGAAACCATGACGTCCATGCGAAACGTTGACGTGATGGTTCCGGGTTCCATCATCGAGTGGAAGGAGGATGATGATTAGAATGGCAAATAAAAACATTGAAAAAATCAGACTGAACGCGACATCGCATTCAGTGCGTGCGTCCCAGGCGGTGCTGCAGTACGGCGTCGGGGCAATGGTCGATTTTCCTTCCCAGACGCTCATGACCGCGGCACCCGAATACTGGAATGATCAGATTATTCGCATTCACGATGAACGACTGGAAAAATCACTGGGAGTACGGTATTTCGGAATGCCTGCGGGCGGCAAAAACCGGGACGGAATCGCATATGCCAGGTTCCCCGAATGGTATTTCTGCCCGAAATGCCGTCGCTTCCAGCCCCTTTCGAAATGGATTGCCGAGTTTAATAAAAATGCGAAGGAACAGGAAAAAACAAACAACAGAAACATGAGCCGCAGGCTTTACTGCCCGACGGACCACGTTGAACTTGTTGTGGCAAGAATCGTCACGGTGTGTGAACGCGGGCACATTAATGATTTTCCGTGGATAAAATGGACACATGCAAAGAGTTTCGGCGGCCCGAAACCGGTTTGTGCAAATCCTCAACTTAAGTTTACAACAAGCCCAGTCGCTTCGGAAGGCTTGGAAGGTCTCAGTCTGAAGTGTTCCACTTGCATGGCTTCGGCCACATTGAAGGATGCCTTCAATGACAGGATATTTGAACAACTGGATGAGAGAACGGAAAACAGGTATGATTTTACATGTGAAGGCAGACATCCGTGGAAAAATCAGACGGATGCCTGTCCGCGCTATCCGAAGGTGTTGCAGCGCGGAAGCTCTTCCGTGTATTTTCCGGTAACGGCAAGTTCACTTGTCATTCCGCCGTTTTCGGACATTATCAATACCCGTGTTGACAACAGTGCTCTTTATGAAGAGTTCAGAAATGAAATTAATGGATTTCTTAAAGCAAGAAATAAAAACAGACTGACGGCGGATGATTTTGAAGAACTTGTACAGGAAGCAATTCAGGAATATTCGGAAAAAATAGCCGATAACATCGGGTGTAAACAGCATCAGGTGCGTGAAATCCTGAGCAGGCGGATGTCCGCGGGGGATGAGATCAATTATGACACGGGCAGTATAGAATACAGAGCTGCGGAATTTGATGCCCTTTCCGGGCGGGCTTCCGTCAAAGGAACGGATTACGATGATTTTAAGCGCGTCGGAACCGACATAAAAAAATACGACATTCCGTTTGTGAAGGGCATTTCCCTGATTGAAAAAATTCGTGAGGTGCAGGTGATGCTCGGTTTTTCAAGAATCAGTCCTTTTTCAGCGTCCATGATAGGGGACGGAAGTTCGAATTCCAATTTTGTTTCCGTCAAAAAAGCGGAAGATGATTGGTATCCGGGCTACAACGTGTACGGTGAAGGCATTTTCATCGAATTTGACGAGGATGCAATCAACAGGTGGAGAAGTGGAAACGGAACACTTGAAAAGCGCGTAAAGATACTCCAGGAAAATTATGACAAATCCTTCATCGGCAGCCAGCATGAAAGGCAGATTTCCGGGAAATTCCTTCTTCTGCATACCGTTTCGCATCTGCTGATCAAACAGCTGAGCTTTGAATGCGGATACAACATTTCTTCGCTGAAGGAAAGAATCTACTGCGGTGAAGCCGCGGAGGGAAAGGAAATGGCAGGAATCTTGATTTATACGGCAAGTGGAGATTCGGAAGGAACACTCGGAGGTCTTGTGCGCCAGGGAAGGTACGACACATTCCCGCGCATATACAGAAAGGCAATCGAATCGGCAGTCATTTGTTCCAACGATCCGGTATGCTCACTCAGCAATGGTCAGGGAAGAGATTCCCTGAACCTTGCGGCATGTTATTCCTGCTGCCTTCTTCCAGAAACCTGCTGTGAGGAGTTCAACGTTTTTCTGGATCGCGGAGTGGCCGTCGGGACGTATGACAATAAAAAACTCGGCTTTTTCCATGAACAGCTGTATGGAACCAGTGGGTGGAAATGTGCTCCAGAGTCTCTGAAAGGGAAAACGACGGAAACGGAACGACCGACGGGACGTGTAATCGTCACTGCGGGTACAGACATGAGTGGAGAAAGTCCGGAAATCGTGATTTCCGATATTTCGCAGTTTTCGGAAACCGACGGGGAACGCGAACTTGCCGAATGGCTTAATGATAGCGGCGCACTCGCCGGGAAACGGATGCCGCTTCGGGATGTGAAATTCAGTGTATCTGGGAACTCGGGCAGTTGGGAATGCGATTATTACTGGCGGGATTCGGAGATCATGTATTTTGCTTCCGGTCAAGAAAAAGCCATGAAAATCGCCGCGGACAACGGCGTAAAATGTATTTACGGACCAGACGGGCGGAGCGAAAACAATCAGAGGATAATCAGGGAGATGAGATGACATGGCTGTAATGATTCCAGAAATACCGAATCCGTTTCAGACCAGAAGCCTTGAAGACGTGATGTTTGAGGCGCTGAAGAGCCTGCCGGATTCCTACATGGTTTTTCATTCCTTCCGGCTCACGGATGTGAAGGACGGAATTCTGAATGAAAGCGAAACTGATTTCATCATTTTCGACAGGGAAAGAGGGATTCTGTGCCTGGAAGCGAAAGCGGGAGCTGTTTCCTTTCAGGATGGTCGATGGATGTACGGAAACGGAACACCAATGCGTTCGGGAGGTCCGTTCCGTCAGGCCGCGGCTAACAAATGGAAACTGATGGAGCTGATTGGGAACAGTCGGCTCGGCTTTCTGACGGAAAGAATCAAATTTCTGCACGGAGTGTGGTTTCCGTCCATTTCTGATAAATGGATCGATGAGATCGACATGCCGCCGGAAGCGGACAGAAAAATCGTGCTGGGCAGTGAGGCGCTTTTCGATACATGGACATGCATTGAACGCCTGTTTTCGCTGGAAGTCCCTGCCGGGATTGTCACTGACATTTCGGATAGGGAGTTCTGTTCCGTTGTCTGCGAGATTCTCTGCCCGAAATTCAACATATTTCCGCCGCCCGGATTTGATGTTGATCTGAAACACGCCGTGTTTTACCGGATGCTTGATGAACAAAGTGGAATCCTGAATTTCCTCACGGAACAGAGAAGCGCAGTCATAAACGGCGCTGCTGGAACGGGAAAGACCATGATAGCCGTTGAAAAAGCTGCGCGCCATGCCGCGGACGGAGAAAGGGTTCTTTTCCTATGCTACAATTCGGAACTGAAAAAATTCCTTGAACTTCATTATGCAAATCCGCTTATTGATTTCATGACCCTGGACGGTTACGTGTGCAGGCTCTGCGGCGTTTCTGTTTCGGATTACGGCAGGGCGGAAAGGAAACTGAAGGACTTTGCCGCATTCGACAATTTCCCATATGATCATGTCATCGTGGACGAAGGGCAGGACTTCGGTCGGAACGCGATGGAGAATGTAAAACTGCTTCAGCTGCTGCATGATGCCGTATTGGTCAACCCGAATTCGAAGTCATCCTGTTACGTGTTTTACGACAGACTCCAGGCGGTGCAGTCAGATCGGATTCCGGGTTTCATACGGAACGCAGAATGTCGACTTACGCTGCATAAAAACTGCAGGAACACGGAAAACATATGCCGGACGGCGATGAGCCTTCTACCAGAATGCAGAAGAGCGGAAGTCCTTCGTGGCATTGCCGGGAAAATTCCGTGCATTCATTTCTGCAGTAAAGAAACGTATTTCAATGCCCTGGATGATGTGATTAGCGGGCTGCGCAGGGACGGAATCGATGACATCGTGATTCTAAGCCTGTCAACGGAAACGGACAGCATTGTAAACGGAGCCGTAAAAAACGGCGTTTACGGGGAATTCTGGTTCATGAGTTGCAGAAAATTCAAGGGACTTGAAGCGGACGCAGTCATTCTGGTTGATTTCACGGAGCGAACCGTGACCGATGATGCCATGCTGTTTTATGTTGGAGCATCCAGGGCGCGCATCCGGCTTGAAATCCTGACCGTCATGAACAATGAATCATGTAGAAATGCATTGGAGCGAATGGAAGAAACTGGTGCGTGGCACAGACCCATGCGGGATCTGGCCTCCATGCTGAAATGCACAGCATTGGTGCGCCATTAAGGAAAGTGAGCGGTTATGTCGAAACTGGTAAGTGAGCAGAGAAGTGAAAGCACGCGCCAGATTCATACAAAAGACAAATAGATTAAACTTGTCCTGCGAAATGGAGTTAAGATGCCAAGAACAAAAAGAGATACAACAGTATTAAATATTAAAATTGCCACATCAACTTATGAATCATTATCCAGATTCTGTGAAGAGTCCGGACAGACGAAGACTCTTGCCGTCGAAAGATTTTTAAATCGATGTCTCGATGAATATTTTTCGAAACCAGAATCAGAGAGAAAACTATACTAAAATTGATAGCGGGAATACGATTATGTGTTTCCGCTATCTACACCGGTCAATGACCAGCTTTAAACGTTTTGCGAAGAGATCGGCATGAGTAAAACGATTGCCACTGAAAAAATAATGGAGAGTTTTTTTTGAAGCGTATTTCAAGCGTCCTGAGGAAGAACAAAATATATTCAAGTAATAATCAGCCCACTGATGTTTACCTCTGGTGGGCTTTCTTAGAAATATCAGTGTTCACGAAAACTACCCTTGAATAACATGCACGAAAACGAAAAAAAACTCTTATATGGAATTGATATTTACGTGAGATATCTGTTCAACTTAACAACTGTTATCTTGAACATATAGAAAGGATCCATATGGATAAGATTTATGGCTACGCTCGTTGTAGCACCAATGAGACCAAACAGAATATCGACAGGCAGGGTCGTGAACTTAGTAAATGCGGTGTTCCTGCTGAAAATATCTATTGGGAATTTGATCACGGTACCAACGATGATCGTATCGAGTTAAAGAGATTGACAGATGTAGTAGAATTTGGAGATACAATCGTCACTACAGAGGTTTCCCGTCTGGCGCGCAGTACGCAGAAACTCTGTGAAATCATAAAGATAATTCAGGACAAGCAGTTGAAACTGGTTATTTGCAATAGCATCACTTTTGATTGTAGACCTGGTCATGACACCGATGTTATGACCAAGGGAATGATACAAATGTGGGGCGTGTTTTCCGAACTTGAAGGAGAAATTATCCGCCAGAGAATCAAATCTGGTATGGCAAACGCAAAGGCTAAAGGCAAGAAAATCGGTCATCCCGCAACCACGAAGGAGTCCATTCCTGACACGTTCTATAAGAAATATCCTTTATATAAAAATGGAAGCATCAATGTTACTGACCTGGCCCGCCTTTGTAAAAGCAGTCGTACTACGGTCTATAAGTATATTAAGATCATTGAGGAGACATAACGGATGGAATTTACTTCTGATCAGAGAAAGGCGTTTGACCTTGCATTAGGAGGCGAGAACCTGTTTGTTACAGGTGGCGCAGGGACTGGAAAAACTTTCCTCCTTCAGAAAGTTATTCAGACGCTTGCGCGTCTCGGAAAACAGGTGGTTATTTGTGCTCCGACAGGTACAGCTGCTATTAAGGTTGGCGGTGTTACTATCAACCGTGTTTTCAGTTTGCTTGCTGGGCCATGTATCAACGAAAAATCCATGTCGCTGACCGTGCATTGTCCTGCAACCATTAAGAAAGCGGATGTAGTTATTATCGATGAGGTGTCTATGTGTCGTATGGATATGATGGATTCTATTCAGAAGTCCATTGAAAAGGCTGAAAAACAGACCAAGAGGCACATTCAGGTTATTGTTGTGGGGGACTTCTTCCAGCTGCCACCTGTTATTAATGAAGACCGTGGCGAACGTACTTTACTGGAGAAGTACTATAAACGTCCGATTGGACGAGGATATGCTTTTACTGGAGATGGTTGGAACAAGTTCGGCTTCACGTCAGTTGTTCTCACACAGATTGTTCGGCAGAAAGATCGTGAATTCGTAGAACAGCTGAATAAGTCTCGTTTTGGTGATGCGTCCAGCTTGGATTATTTCAATTCCAAGGTTCAGCATCATCCGTTGGCAGATGCGGTATACCTTTGCGGACATAACACTACCGTTAACAATATGAACTCCACCATGTTGGAGGCGCTTGCTGGCGAGAGCTTTACTTTCAATGCAACGATTAAAGGTAATGTTACTCCATCTGATATGATGGTTCCTGAAGAAATAGTCTTAAAAATCGGTGCCCGTATCATGCTTGTTATCAACGATGTGGGAGGCGATTATTACAATGGTTCGACTGGAACCGTTACTGCCGTCATGGATGAAACGGTCTTTGTTCGTCTTGACTCTAATGGAAAAGAAATTCCTGTGTCTTCATATACTTGGAATATCAATCGCTACGTTGTTGATGGTGAAACCATTATGCAGGAGACTGTCGGTACATACTCACAACTTCCGATTAAGTTAGCTTATGCAATTACCATCCACAAGAGCCAAGGTGCTATATTTGATCGACTCAATCTCAATCCGAAGAGCTGGGACTCGGGTCAGTTATATGTCGCGCTCTCAAGGGTGAAAGATATATCAGGGCTTTATTTGGACGGTCCATTGCTTCGTTCATATCTCAAGATTGATCCGATGGTTAAAGAGTTTTATGATGCTCTTACTGGTGGAACTGCAAATGCAGTAGAGATTGCAGAAGATATCGTTGAGCGTTCTCAGAGAGAAATCCAAGCCGAAACCGCTGCGGTTGTCGAAGAAGTAAAGAAGGTCATGGGACGTCCAAGAAAGTATCGTGGCAGTTCTCATACAACACGAGTTCCTGACGAAATCCTCGAAGATGTGAAAACGGCTATTCGGGTATGGTCGTCAGATCCAGACCAGATGATTGTTCTTACTGTTCCAAAGGAAAAATTAGACGAAATCCTCCGAATTATAGGCAAGTAATTTGACACAGTTTGAAACTGTGTGTGTCAGAATTAAAATGTTCATAATCCAAGTATTTACAAGGTGTTTTCGCCACCGGCGTGACAAAAACGAGTTTTGAAACAAAAGTATTAGAGTAAATTTATAAAATTCATATTGCGAAAAAGAACCGTATATCAACATTGATGTGCGGTTCTTTTTATGATAAACTGTAATGGTACTAAATCACTAAAATAAAAATTTAACTTTGGAGGATAAAATGTTAGAAGCAGGAATCAAAGGACAGCATACCATTATAGTAGAGAAAGCAAATACAGCAGCAGTGATGAAAAGCGGTACGTTAGCAGTATTCGCGACACCGGCAATGATCGCCCTGATCGAGGAGACCGCATGGAAGAGTGTTGCAGATGAACTTGAAGAAGGATGTGTGACTGTGGGAACGAGCCTTAATGTAAAACATCTTGCCGCATCACCGGTGGGAATGAAGGTGACCTGCAATACCACTTTAGTGGAAGTGGATAAAAGACGTCTTGTATTTTCCGTAGAAGTAGAGGATGAGACCGGAAAAGTCGGAGAAGGAACGCATGAGCGTTTTATTGTACAGGCGGAAAAATTTCAGAATAAGGCGGATGCCAAGTTAAATAGATAGGAGGAAACATTGAATTTAGTTATCGGGTTACTGGTCCCGTTTCTGGGAACTTCGCTGGGGGCAGCATGTGTTTTCTTTATGAAAAACGGGTTGAACCGTCTGGTACAGAAAGCACTGCTTGGTTTTGCATCCGGCGTTATGGTGGCGGCATCTGTGTGGTCGCTGCTGATACCATCCATCGACATGTCAGAGGGAATGGGAAAATTTGCATTTTTACCGGCAGCAATCGGATTTATATTTGGAATCCTGTTTTTACTGCTGATGGACAAAATCATTCCGCATCTTCATATGAATGAAGACAAACCGGAAGGATTGCCAAGCCACCTAAAAAAAACAACCATGCTGGTACTGGCTGTTACTCTTCATAATATACCGGAGGGAATGGCAGTCGGTGTTGTGTTCGCCGGACTTTTGTCAGGAAACAACGGAATTACACTGGCGGGAGCATTTTCATTGTCCATAGGAATTGCAATTCAGAATTTTCCGGAAGGTGCAATTATATCGCTTCCGCTGAAAAGTGAAGGCGGCAGTACAAAAAAAGCCTTCTGGTATGGCGTGGCATCCGGTGTGGTAGAACCGATCGCGGCGGGAATTACGATTATTTTAGCCGGAATCATCACACATATGCTGCCATATCTGCTTGCATTTGCAGCAGGGGCAATGATCTATGTGGTCGTGGAAGAGCTTCTTCCGGAAGCATCAGAAGGAGAACATTCCAATATTAATACGATTGGATTTGCGGCAGGTTTTCTGATCATGATGATATTAGATGTCGCATTGGGATAAAGGAGGAAATAAATATGCAGGACGATATAAGAGAACAGCTGATCAAACAGTTTCCATCAGATGTGGTAGAGATACTGGATCAGAGTGGTAAACCATACTATGGCTGTCCGACCTGTAAGAGGGCAGTTACAGTAGGAACTGATAAATGTCCGGGATGCGGACAGGTGCTTGCCTGGGATCATATCCGCAAGGAAAACCAAAAAAAGGGGACGATGACAGCAGTGTTGAAATTTGAGGTGGCAGGCGATTTTACAAAGGGAGACTGCAGAAAATGTCCGCTTTCCTACATTGCAAAAGAAAAAAATGAAAATGTTTATGAATGTCCGTTGAAAATGCGTGCAAACTGTAAACTTGAGCTTATGTAGAAAGGAAATTCATGCGCGGTGTACAGATGGTCATTATAGCGGTCGGAGGCATTTTATTATTCTGGTTCTTCGCGCCGCTGTTATGCAAAGGAATTTTTAATATAGGAACGGCGACCGGGATTCTGATCTCGTTATTCCTGTTATGTTATGGAATTTTTTTCGGGCGTATGAACAGGAGAGCTTTGATATTGTGGAATGGCAGGAAAACACACTGGATATGTGTTTTCCTGCTTGTCCTTGTACTTATAATGATCATGACAGTGTTGGCAGAGACATTTCTGATGATCCACTCAGCATTACACACTCCGCCGCAAAATACGACAGCTGTTGTTTTAGGATGCAGTGTAAAAGGTACAAAACCAAGCAGAATATTAGAGGAACGTATTGATGCTGCATATGATTATCTGAGTGTAAATAAAGATGCAGTATGTATTTTGTCCGGTGGCAGAGGACCGGGTGAAGATATCACGGAAGCACAGTGCATGTATGAAGTGCTGACAAAACGGGGAATCAGTGAAAATCGTCTGATTTTAGAAGAACGATCTACAACGACGGAAGAAAATTTAAAATATACCGGAGAAATTTTAAAAGACCGTGGACTTGATATGACTGTGACACTGGTTACCAGTGAATTTCATGAATATCGGGCGAATCAGATGGCAGCCAGGCTGGGAATGAAAAGTTACAGTACCCCGGCACATACATTTTTTGTATATTTTCCCACCTATTATGTGAGGGAACTGTATGGCATTTTATATTATGAATTGCGTCATTGGGATTAGTGTGGAAGTATTTTTATAAAAACAGTGCAGTAATAAAAAGTGGAATGTCAGAGAGAGGAAAAGATGCCAGGAAAATATTATGCAGTAAAAAAAGGAAGAAAACCGGGAGTGTACCAGAGCTGGGCAGAATGTAAAGCGATGGTGGACGGCTTTCCTGGAGCAGTATATAAGAGTTTTAAAACAAGAGAAGAAGCAGTGGCTTTTGCCAAAGCTGCGACATATACCGGAGCAGATGCTGCGCCAAAGATGCAAAATGCAATGAAGAAAACAATGCAGCAGGAAGATGGGGCAATGCCGTCTGTCTATGCGTTTGTGGATGGTTCTTACAATGTGGCAACGCATGTCTACGGATATGGTGGCTTTCTGATTCATGATGGCATAAAAGAAGTGCTGCAGGGGAGTGATAAGGATGCAGAGATGGCAGCGATGCGCAATGTCGCAGGGGAAATCTGCGGCAGTATGGCTGCGATCAGAAAAGCGGTCGAATTAGGATTGCCGGAAGTAACGATTTATTATGATTACATGGGAATCGAAATGTGGGCAACCGGTGCGTGGAAGTGCAATAAAAAAGGGACAGCAGCATACCGTGATTATGTGGCATCGGTGAGAAATGTGATTGTGATCCGTTTTGTAAAGGTAAAAGGACATTCCGGTATCGATGGCAATGAGGAAGCAGATATGTTAGCAAAGCAGGCAGTGGGGAATGAGATATAAAACCGGAATCCGGGAGCAGATATATGGATAAAAAGTTAAAATATTATGATCTGATGGAGGACTTAAGAAAACAGATCGTTTCAGGAAAAATAAAGCCGGGAGAAAAACTGCCATCGGAAAATGAACTTTCCGGGACATATCAGGTAAGCAGACAGACTGTACGGAAAGCTCTGCAGATTCTTCAGAACGAGGGATATATTTATGCGGAACATGGACGTGGAACGTTTTGTTCGGAGATGGCGAGACGCACGGGTGAAACAAAAAATATAGCAGTGGTCACGACATATCTGTCTGATTATATTTTCCCGAGAGTGATCCAGGGAATTGATAAAGTCCTTACGGAAAATGGATATAGTATTCTTTTAAAGAATACAAGAAATTCCAGAAATATGGAAGCAAAATGTTTAGAAGAATTATTGCAGAAGGGAATTGATGGGCTGATCATAGAACCAAGCAAAAGTCAGATCTTCTGCAAACATATTAATTTATACCAGACGCTGGATGAATATCGGATTCCATATGTATTTATTCAGGGCAGTTATGCGCAGCTTGCAGAAAAGCCCCATATCCTTTTAGATGACTGCCTTGGAGGATATCTGGTTACAAGATATCTGATCTCACTGGGGCACCATCACATCATAGGGATATTTAAAGCGGATGATACGCAGGGACAGCAGCGGCACAAAGGGTATGTGCAGGCTTTACAGGAAGCAGGGATTGCGTATGACCCGGATAAAGTGGTATGGTTTTATACGGAAGACCGGAAAACGCATCCATATGAACAGATGTGTCATATGGCTAAGATGAGATGTGAGCATTTCTTTGACAGTGTGGTATCGTATAATGACCAGATTGCACTAGAGGTCATCCGGGCATTAGAGGATGAAGGACTTAAAGTGCCGGATGATGTTTCAGTGACAGGATATGATGATTCCTATCTTACGTCAAGTGGAAAAGTGCCGCTTACCACGGTGGCGCATCCGCAGGAAAAATTAGGTGAAATGGCTGCAGAACTTCTTCTTGGACTGCTGAAAGAGGGAAACATCCCGGAGTCAGAAAGACAGATCCTTGTAAAGCCGGAGTTAGTGATCCGGGAATCCTGCAGATCCCGGAAAAAGGAGGAATAAAAGATGAACTATGCGCAGATCAAACCCTGTTCTATTGAGAATGGCACGGGCGTGAGGGTGTCTTTGTTTGTGTCCGGATGCAGACATCACTGCAAAGAGTGTTTTAATGAGGAAACATGGGATTTTTCTTATGGTAAGCCTTTTACAAAAACGACGGAGGATGAGATCATGCAGGCGTTAGCGCCGTCCTATATTGCAGGGCTGACGCTGCTTGGCGGAGATCCGGGTGAGCCGGAGAATCAGCAGGGACTGCTTCCTCTGTTACAGAGAATAAAAAAAGAATTGCCGGATAAAAATATCTGGGCATACAGTGGATATCTGTATGAGGATTTCCTTCCGGGAGGAAAGGTGTATTGTGAGGCGTCAGAGCCCTTCCTGTCAATGATCGATGTTATGGTGGATGGACCTTTTATTTTAGAAAAAAAGGATATTTCCCTGAATTTCAGAGGATCTTCGAACCAGAGAATCATTGATGTACCCGAAACGCGAAAGAACCAGGAAATCGTATTACTGATGGAATAAAGAAAATGAAATGGAGAGTAGTGTGAAAAATAAGATTTTTCACACACAAGATTTGTGCTTGCGCACAAACTTGAGATGCCCTGAGGAACGGGCTAGAAATGGAGAGTAAAATGAAGTTTTCATGGAGAATGATTGCTGCGGCTTTTAGTTATGCATTAGGTGTATTAGGCTGGTGTTATGTAGGTGGCTATAAGATCCTGACCGGTCCGGTGAGAGAACTGATCCTTGCACAGATGGCGGGAAGTATGTCTTTGGGACGACTGGTGGCGGCCCTGATCGAGGGATTTATATATCTTTCGCTGGCAGGCGGAGTCTGGTGCATTGGGTATATGTTAAGTAGTCATTTCAGGGAAGATTGATAAATACATAGAGAGGAACAAAAAGAAAAATGGTTTTTAGAGTGCCTTCATATTATAAGAATTTTCGGTGTATTGCGGACAAATGTCCGGATAATTGCTGCAGAGGATGGGAAATTGATATTGACGAAGATACCCTGGATTATTATAAAGATCTGAAAGGACCGATGGCAGAAAAAATCCGTGCGTCGATCAGCGAGGATGGAAGTTTTGTATTGAATGAAGAGGGATGGTGCCCGCTTCTGAATGAGAAAGGACTCTGTGAGGTGTGTCTGACTTTAGGGGAGGATTCGCTTTCAGAAGTATGCACAGAGTATCCGAGGTTTACAACGGAGTATCCGAAAACAAGAGAAAAAGTTTTATGTCTATCCTGTGGAGAGGTTGGAAGAATTGTCTTTTCAGATACAGAACAGATCGGATTTGATGAGCAGATCCTCTCGGAGGACTATGATGAATATGAGTGGGAAGATGGCGATGATGAGCTTGCAGAAAAACTCGAATCAGTAAGGTCGCATGCAATCGGACTGCTTCAGGATCGCAGCCGCCCGATTGCAGAGCGTATCGCGGTGTATCTGAATTACTGCTGTCAGATGCAGAAAGAATTATTTGAGACAGTACCCAAAGAGGAGGAACCGGAAAAAATCAGCCTGTATGAGGCATTTCTACAGCGGCTGTCCCAATACGAGGAGCTTGAATCCATCGGTGATGCATGGTCTGGGATGGAAGAAGAGCTGAAAGCTTTTTATCATGAAGAAAATTATGAAAAGACACATCGTGCTTTCATGGAAGCGCAGATGGAAAATGAATATCAGTATGAACATCTGATGGTATATTATACTTTCCGCTATTTTATGAGGGCATTCTACGATAATAATCTGCTTGAAAAAGCTCAGTTTGCAGTTGCCTCATTTTTGATGGTGCGTGATATGGATGTTATGGTCTGGATGAAAAACGGACAGAAATTTGATTTACAGGATCGCATAGAAACAACGAAAGTTTACGCAAAAGAAGTGGAACATTCGGAAGAAAATATTGAAATGTTAGGGGAATCATTTTTGTTTGAAGATGTATTTTCCGTAAAAGGTCTGCTTGCACAGATTATGTAAAAAATAAGCCGGGTGACAGGGCACCTGACAGCTTTCATAAGCTGACGGCCTGATCAACCGGCTTTTAGTATCTGCCTGTGAGAAAATGCAGGAAAGATACAGGTTTTTTTCCAGCGGCTTTTGTCTCGTCGATATATTTTTCATAGAAAGAAATAACTTCGCAAAAAGACATTGCCGGATCGATTGCATATGTCATACAATACACCTCCTTATTTGTTTTCTATAATATAGCACAATGCATCGGGAAAAACAACAAAAAATAATATGAAAGATTGTACAATATATACAAAAATGGAATGAGTGAATGAAAAATTCACAAAAACAGAAAAACAACAAGTGGATATTTTTACTGATTTTTACAGAATGAAATTGTATAATATTACTTAAGAAATAAAAAATGAACATTTTTTGCCATAAGGAACAGGTAAAATAAAAAAATTATACAAAATATTTCTGACCTGGGAAAAGGGGAGAATATGGAACAGGGAGAAGCAGTCCGCAGACGTGAAGCGGAAAAGAGGAAAAACGAAGCGAGAAGAAGAAGACAGAAAAAGCGGAAAAGGCAGCAGATGTTTGCGCGCAGTGTGATGGTTCTGACAGGAGCTGTATTTGTGGGCGTTATTTTGTATGGGGGATGGCGTCTGTCCCACAGGGCGGCACAGGCGCAGGAAGAGATCGTGGCAGAGGAAACGAAATATATTGCAGACCGCCCGGATTTTTCTGTGGAGCTTTTAGACTACAATGAATATTCAAGACCGGGAACGGCACTGGAAAAAGTAAACGGGATCGTCGTGCATTATACGGCAAATCCGGGAACAACGGCACAGCAGAACCGGGATTATTTTGAAGGACTGGCACAATCCGGGGAGACACATGCAAGCAGCCATTTTGTCATCGGAATCAGTGGGGAGATCATCCAATGCATTCCATGCAATGAAATTGCATATGCTTCGAATGAGAGAAATGCCGATACGATTTCCATAGAGTGCTGTATTCCGGATGATACGGGAAAATTTACGGATGCGACTTATGGATCGCTGGTTCATCTGGTAACATGGCTGATGGGACGTTATGATCTGACTACGGATGATGTGATCAGACATTATGATGTAACAGGAAAGGCATGTCCGAAATATTATGTGGAAAATGAGGCTGCATGGGAGCAGTTTAAGTCGGATCTTGTCGATTACATAGAGACCAACGGTATTGCAAAAACAGAGGAAATACAGTAAAATGAGAGTATCAATTATGTCGAAGGAAGCAGTATGATAGAGAAATATTACGAAGCATTACAAAAAAGAGAAAACCTCCGCGAAAACCTTGTTGGGCTGCGTGCCCAGATCAAAGATGAGGCGGCAAAAGAGCAATTTGTATCGATGATCGGGGATGGCGGATTGCTGTTAGAATTATTAGAGGAAGAAGATCCAAAGGTGCGCAAAAATGTGGCGATGATCCTTGGGGAACTGGAATGGATGGGGGCTGCAGATGCACTTGTTACGGCATATGAAAGGGAGCAGACTCTTTTTGTAAAAAGCACGTATTTAAAGGCACTTGCTTATCTTGACATTACGGCATATCAGGAACGGTTCAAAACGAGAATGGAAGAACTTCTTTCTTATACCCCGGCAGCAGAAGAAAAAAAGCATATTGATGAGGAAGTCCGCGCACTTAGCAGACTGTTGGAAAAGGCAGAAGAAAGCACAGGCCACACTTTTACGGGATTTAAAAACCCGCATGAGATGCTGCTGCTGACGGGACATGCGCGTACGGATGTGACATTAAAGGAAATCGGGGTACTTCCGGCGGATATCCGGAGAAAAACGGCGAAACATCCGCTTGGAGTGGCAGTGTATACAAAGGATGTACGCGCTATGGCGAACCTTAGAACTTACCGTGAACTATTGTTTCCAATTCGTTTAAAACAGGAAGCAGAACAGGCAGAAGTGCTGGCGGATGAGGTGTGGCAGAGCGGTATTGGGGATTTCTTAAAGGAGTGTCATAAGCAGGGTACGCCGTTTCGGTTCCGCGTGGAGATCCGGGCTGATATGGAGAATGACAAAAGAGCTTCTTTTGCGAAAAAGTTTGCGATACAGTTAGAGCGTGTGTCGGCGAGATGGCTGATCAATTCGACCGGTGATTATGAGACAGAGATTCGTCTGATAAAGAAAAAAGATGGAAGTTTTGCACCATTTTTAAAATTGTATACCATTCCGATGCGACGTTTTTCCTACCGGAAAAATGTGGTGGCGGCATCTATCCATCCATCACTTGCAGCGATGCTTGTATCGCTGGCAAAACCCTATCTGAAAGAGAACGCACAGATTTTAGATCCGTTTTGCGGAGTCGGCACGATGCTTATTGAGAGGGACATTGCACAACCGGCAAGAGAAAAGTACGGAATCGATATTTTTGGACCGGCGATCGAAGGCGCAAGGGAGAATGCCTCATTAGCAGGGGAAAAGATCAATTTTATCCATAGAGATTATTTTGATTTTAAACACGATTATCTGTTTGATGAGATTATTACCAATATGCCGGTGAGGGGCAGACAGTCGCGCGGTGAGATGGATGCACTTTATGCTTCCTTTTTCGAAAAATCAAAAGAAATCTTAACACCGGGTGGAGTAATGATTTTTTATTCGAATGAAGAAGGCATGGTAAAGAAACATCTTCGTTTACATTCAGAATACAGGCTGATACAGGAATTTGTGATTTCGGAAAAGCGTCATTTTAGTCTGTATATCGTTGGAATAAAGGGGTAGAGGGAAATGGCATTTTTGAGCAGGAAGAAGGAAGAGGATGCTTTGAAATCAGAACAGATACTTTTGGATGCAACACTGATGCAGAATCTGCAGGATCGGTTTTGCGACGCAAATAACCTGTATTTAAGATGTCTTGACAAAAATCGCACGGAAGTGACGAAGACATATGGTTCAAAGGAAGAACTTGAGTATCTGGGCAGTGTGATCGACATGGACAGACATATCGGACTGTTAGAGAGGCTGTTAAACAGCAGGATCGAAAGTGTGATCGAAGAGGATTGTGGGGCAGACGGGATCCGGATGTGTGGAGTGGCAGTAAAGGTAAGTGGAGAGGTGTCTGCGATCTGGATCGTGACCGGCGTTATGGAAGATGCCGGCTGCGATGTGCCGGATTATATTATGCGGACAACACCGGAACGCTATTATAAGTCGATCGAGTTTTTAGAGACGCTGTCAAAGCAGATGTTTGCCGTCAAATTAGAAGAACTTTTGGCGCAGGAGGCATTTTTAAAGAGCCGGGAGTCGGAAATACAGATGGAGACGGAATTAAAACGCAATGAGGCGATGACGGCAATCGTCCGTATGCTCGAGTCGGAGGAGGGTTTTGATAAGATTGTTCATGATATCTTAAAAGAAGCATGTGAGTATCTTGGAATTTCAGCGGCTGTTTTATTCCGGGAAAATATAGACGGCACGACGGTCAACATGATCAGCGAGTATTGTTCTGCGGGAAGAGAATCACGGATGGAGGCATCACAGAACATTTCAAAAGAAGAACTGCCATTTTTTAATGGAAAACCATATATGATTTCGGCAGATTCAATGATGCCGGAAGCGTTCCGCAGAATGTTTGAAGTACAGAAGATGAAAGCCGGGTTATTCCTTCCAATCGACGTCAGCGGGAAAACGGGAATGTACGTCTGCTTTTGCGAGGATGAAAAAGAGCGCATCTGGGACGGCGGAGAAATCAAGTTTGTCAATGATGTCCGAAGAATCATACAGACGATTCTGGTAAAACGCATTGCAAAAAATTCACTTGCCAGTTCGTATGCATCGTTAGAAGCAATCCTTGAAAATGTGGGATGTGGGATCTATGTGATGGATACACAGGAAAATACGATTTTGTATACAAACCAGCGTTTCCGCAAAGCATTTGGAGGGAATGTGCAGAGCACCGGTATTGAAGAATGCTTAAGACAGGGAGCAAAGTCGGAGGACAGCCTTTATTTCAGGGAAGTTTATTCGAAGGAGGAGAACCGCTGGTTTGATCTGCACAGTACCAGGATCAACTGGGTCGATGGAAGAAAAGTCCTGCTCTGTACCATTTATGATGTGACAGATAAAAAACTGTATCAGCAGAAGATCGAGCGCCAGGCAAACAATGACTTTCTGACAGGCCTGTACAACAGAATGCGCTGCGAGCAGGATCTGGAACGTTATATCCGTCAGACGAAAGAGTTTGGCGGTGAGGGAGCACTTCTTTACATCGATCTGGATGACTTTAAGCATATCAATGACGGGCTTGGACACCAGTATGGAGATGTGCTGCTTAAGAATATTTCCGGCAGCCTGCAGAGGATTCCGTGGGTGGAGAATAACTGTTACCGTATGGGTGGTGATGAGTTCATTATCATATTGGCGCATCATCATATGGCGATGCTCCAGCAGATCTTAGATGAGATCAAGGCGCTTTTTACCAGACCATGGATGTTAAAAGGGACGGATTATTACTGTACGATGAGTATGGGAGTCGTTCGCTTCCCGGCAGACGGGGATACGGTGGAAGAACTGATCAAAAAAGCTGATATTGCTCTTTATGCTGCAAAGTGTGCGGGAAAGAACCGGATAGAGTTTTATGATGATAATGTGGAGTCGACTTCCTATAAGCGGCTTGATCTTGAAAAAAACATGCGCAATGCCACACGAAATGCTTTCAGTGAATTTGAGGTATATTTCCAGCCGATTGTAAATATTACAAAAGAGGGAAATCCATGTGCCGGTGCGGAGGCACTGATCCGCTGGAATTCCGGCGAACTCGGTCTGATCCCGCCGGCAGATTTCATTCCGCTTGCAGAGTATTTAGGCCTGATCAATCCGATCGGAGAATTCGTCCTGCGGGAGGCATGTATCCACTGCAAATACTGGAATGACATGGGACACCCAGAGTATAAGGTGAATGTCAATCTGTCTGTCGTACAGCTTTTACAGAACGATATTGTGGAGCGGATTGCGCATGTGATCGAGGAGACGAGGATCACCCCACAGAATCTGACTCTGGAAGTGACGGAAAGTCTTGCAGTCAACGATATGAGCCGCATGAAACGGATCCTTGCGGATATCAGGCATCTTGGTGTGCGTGTTGCTCTCGATGATTTCGGTACGGGATATTCATCTTTAAACCATATCAGGGAGATGCCGATCGATGTCATAAAAATCGACCGCTGCTTTATCATTGATATCGGAAAAGATGATTTCTCCAATGCATTTGTAAAAATGGTCGGAGAACTTGCAACAGCGATCCATGTGAATGTCTGCGTGGAAGGCGTGGAAACAAAAGAACAGTTAGATGCACTGGTGGGGTCAAAGGTTCAGCTGATCCAGGGGTTTTATTTTGGAAAGCCGATGAAGGCGGAGATGTTTGAAAGACAGTACCTGTAAGGGTACTGTCTTTTAATGTTAAAATAATTAAAACAGTTCCAAAAATTAAAAAAATAAATAAAATTAAAAAAATATCAAAAAACTGTTGACATATTTATTTTTATCTGTTATTATGAATGAGTCGTCGCGAGAGAGTGATTGATACGCGGAAGTGTCGGAATTGGCAGACGAGCAAGACTAAGGATCTTGTGTTCATTGCGAACGTGTGGGTTCAAGTCCCATCTTCCGCATCAAAAGATTTCTTTGAATGACGGTTCGCAGGAGTGGCGGAATTGGCAGACGCGCAGGCTTCAGGTGCCTGTGGTAGCAATATCGTGTGGGTTCAAGTCCCATCTCCTGCATTTTTATATGTTAGGGTGAAAGAAGCATTGAGGATTCGATGCTTCTTTTTTTTCTCTCACAGAAGACATGGGTGTCAAAAGGCGGCTCACAACTTAGTGGTTGTCAAATTGCGCAAAGCCGTGGCCCATTTTATGACTTTGGGAGAAAATTACGTTCCGTGAAAATAGTACCTTTTCCATAGAGAAAATACAAAAAGAATATGCTAAAATAAAATCGTATTGTTTCTTTACATTAGAGAAGTAAAGAGGAAAAGGAGAAAATCTATATGAAGAAAATGAAAACGTATATTCTTGGAATGGTACTGGCATTTGCCATGATCCTGCTTCCACAGAATGTATCAGCAGCAACACAGATCCCTGTCACGGCTGTGGAGGATATCACGGATGTGATGGCAGTAGGTTCTACGAATATTAAGGTCCCGACCGGAGAATACAGTAATGTGGTACAGTTTAGCTTAAACAAACCGTCATATGTGTATGTGTCTGCGTATTCGACAGTTATGCATGAGGATTATGATTCTTTAGGTGCGATTGAGGAATTTGCAGTATATTCAGATGCAAACTGTTCGAATCTGGTTACCGGAGACGAGGTAACTGTTGTATGGGGGAATGAGAGAAAGTCAAAATATCTGTGCCTCGATGCTGGAAATTACTGGATTTGCTTTGCTAAAACTAAAAACGGTAGTTACAATGATGACAGTTATGGCGAGTTCCGCCTTTCAGTTGCAGCCCAGTATCTGAATGTAACCGGAACAAAGAATGGTTCCTGGGGACGTGCAAAACAGATTACCACGGATAAAAAAGTAACTGGATTTTTAAGTTCCAACACAAGAAAAAGCTGGTTTAAATTTAAAGTATCCGGAGATACAACAGCAAGATTGAACCTTTCACTGGAGAATCCGCTGGGAGAAAGTGTTTTTGAAAGTAGCAAAACAGGTGTGACGTTATACCGTTCGAACCATAATGTATTAGAGCGTATGAATATTGCAGAAAATTATTATTCTTCTGCATGTTCCAAAGAGGTTACATTAAAGAGCGGTACTTACTATATTGAAATTGCAGGCAGTGAAGCATATAAAGATAGCTGGGATCCGACAAAACTGAAAAAAACCGGTGTGAACAACATGGGTGTGGTAAACTTAAAGATTACCACAGTCAAAAAAACCAAAATTTCCAAACTTTCCAATGTGAAAGGAAAGAAAGCACAGGTTACATATAACAAAGTAAGCAATGCAAAGGGATATGAGATCCAGTATTCCACGGACAAGAAGTTTAAAAAGGGCGTGAAAGTCAAAAAAGCAAACGCAAAGACAACAAAGGTTACTCTGACAAAGCTGACAAAAGGCAAAAAATATTATGTGCGTGTCAGAGCATATCGTGTGGACGAGGATGACAACAGAGTAAACGGCTCATGGAGTGAGGCGAAATCAGTAAAGATCACAAAATAAGACAGCAAGGTATAAGTGGCGCGGCAGAAAAACTGCCGCGCTATTTGCATTTAGGAGGAAATCATTTATAATAGATACCAATGTGGCACAGAAGGCGGAAAACAAAGGATGGAAAAATGATTGCTTTAAATGATTATCTTTATTCCGGGGATACGGTATTTCGGATTTTAAAAAAATATACAGAAGATTTAAAACGTGTGGCAGAGGAAAATGACAGTGAGGTGGATCGGTTACACTGTAATTTCCTGATGCAGATCATGGAACTGCTAGAGCATAATGACTTTTTGACAGCACAGTCGCAGAAAATACGGGAATTTTATCAGTATATGGCGAAACAATATCCTTACCTTTCTTTTACTTTTAAAGGAAGGATCAAATCACTGATCCGTGCGGAAGCAAAATTCAACGGATATATCGTAGAGCATGTTTATAATTATTATCTGAAAAACCATGCCTATCCTCCGGTGGATGAATTAAAGGAACGGCTGAGCTGTTTCAGGGACCTGATCGCATACCGCATTGTCATATCCATGCCTAAATGTCATGTGGGAGATGAAAAGGAAAGAGAACAGGAAGAAATCAGACATTTATATGAGATCGCAAATGTGCTTAAGGTATTTTTAGAGGAGCGGGGATTTACGGCAGAACCGGCAGGCGGTATAAAGCTGAGTGATTCTTCACTGCTCAGTGAAGAAGTACGGCCGTATTACAGGGATTATATTGTGAATGAAGAACCGGATGGATACCGGTCGTTACATATTACTTTTTTTGACAACAGTGCACATTGTTATATGGAAATGCAGCTTAGGACAAAAGCGATGGATGATATAGCGGAAATCGGACCGGCGAATCATCTGGGATATGAGAAGAAGCAGGAGAGTGAACGTGCAAGACGTGATGCTGTTCCGGTGGGGGAATGTATTTATTTTGATGAGGCATATGAAAGAGGAATGAAACTGCAGCAGATCGAACTGGCAAAACTGGATGTGAATATGTTTTCGGCAATTGATAACAGCCTGATCAATGATGGGTGCGGACTTTACCGGGGAAGGCTGATCCTTCCATATGAACATTTATCTCGTTTTCAAAATGATTAATGGAAAAGAGGGCAAAGTTGAGGGCAAAATTTTGTCATTAATTTAAAATAAAAAAAGGAAATCGAAAAAGAACGCGGAATATATATATTGTAATTACTGTGTGGCAGGTTTATCCAAAGAGGAGGAACAACATGTCGATACGGGAAGATATTGAACGGATGGAATGTGAGACCTTAAGTCCGTATGCTACGCTCAGCATACATTCAAGAGGACGTGATTATCCGGAAGAACAGTGTGATATAAGACCTGTATTCCAGCGCGACAGAGACCGGATTTTACACTGTAAGGCATTCCGCCGGTTGAAGAATAAAACACAGGTGTTTCTGACACCCAAAGGAGATCATTACAGAACGAGGCTTTCACATACCTTAGAGGTATCACAGAATGCCCGCACGATCGCGAAAGCACTGCGGCTCAATGAAGATCTTGTCGAGGCGATCGCATTAGGGCATGATCTGGGACATACGCCGTTTGGGCATGCTGGTGAGTTTGTGCTGAATGGACTGTGCGATGAAGGTTTCCATCACAATGAGCAGAGTGTAAGGATCGTTGAGAAGCTGGAAAAGGACGGTAAGGGACTGAATCTGACCTGGGAGGTAAGGGATGGCATCTTAAACCATCAGACGAGTCTGATGCCGCATACTTTAGAAGGAAAGATCGTCCGGCTGTCGGATAAGATCGCCTATATCAATCACGATATTGACGATGCGATCAGGGCACAGATACTGACAGAGGAAAACATCCCATTAGAGCTTCGAAAAACACTGGGGTTTTCGACAAGACAGCGTTTAAATACACTGATACATAACATCATCAGCAACAGTGTTGGAAAAGACGATATCATTATGTCGGAGGAAGTAGAGCAGGCTATGATCGAACTGCGCAAATTTATGTTCGGCCATGTCTATAAAAATCCGGTAGCAAAAGGGGAAGAGACCAAGGCAAAAGCCATGATCGAGCAGTTGTTCTTCTATTATATGGAACATATCGAGCTTCTCCCTGAAAAATATCTGCACATGCGTGACGCCGGTGAGACAGAGCAGCGCATCGTCTGCGATTACATCTCAGGCATGACAGACCAGTACGCCATCACAAAATTCAGCGAATACTTCATGCCACAGGCCTGGCAAGTAGATGGTTATTAGAAAGTAAAAAGTCTGCGGCATGCCGCATGGCATGGCAGGTGGATGGCTATTAATACGAAAGGAGAAAAAGATGCCGTATTATTCTGATGACATCATAGAAGAAGTGCGTTCCAGGAATGACATTGTTGATGTGATTTCCCAATATGTGCGTCTTTCAAAAAAGGGCAGTACCTATTTCGGACTCTGCCCGTTTCATAATGAAAAAACAGGCTCCTTTTCCGTGTCGCCGAACAAGCAGATGTATTACTGCTTCGGATGCGGCGCGGGTGGAAATGTATTTACGTTTCTGATGGAGTATGAAAACTTTACATTCGGCGAGGCGATGGAAGCGTTAGCCGACCGTGCCGGTGTGGAATTGCCGAAACAGGAATACACCAGCGCACAGAGGCAGGAAGCAGACAAACGAGCAAGACTGCTTGAAATTAATAAAGAAGCAGCAAAGTACTTTTACATGCTGCTGCGTGGGGAGAGAGGTGCGCGTGCGCTTTCCTATTTCCGAAAACGGGAACTGTCAGATGAGACCATGCAGAAATTCGGTCTCGGCTATTCCGATCAGTACAGCGATGATCTTTACCGGTATCTTCGGAAAAAAGGATATGAGGATGACATCTTAAAAGAATCCGGTTTGGTCAGCATCGATGAGAGGCGCGGCGGGTACGATAAATTCTGGAACCGGGCGATGTTCCCGATCATGGATGTCCACAACAAAGTCATCGGTTTTGGAGGACGTGTCATGGGGGATGGCGAGCCGAAATATCTGAACTCACCGGAGACAAAGATCTTTGATAAGAGCCGGAATCTCTATGGATTAAATTTTGCAAGGAGCACCAAGAAACCACAGCTTCTTCTGTGTGAGGGTTATATGGATGTGATCGCCCTGCATCAGGCAGGGTTTGACAACGCGGTTGCATCTTTAGGAACGGCGCTCACAAGTGGACATGCCAACCTGTTAAAGCGGTACACAAAGAATGTTTATCTGACCTATGACAGTGATGGTGCAGGTGTGAAGGCGGCACTTCGTGCAATTCCGATTTTAAAAGAAGTAGGGATCACCACGAAGGTCATCAATATGAAGCCTTATAAGGATCCGGATGAGTTTATCAAGGCGCTCGGTGCAGAGGAATACCAGAAACGGATCGATACGGCGGAAAACAGTTTTATGTTTGAGATCCGTATCTTAGAGCAGCAGTATGATATGCATGATCCCGAGAGCAAGACAAAGTTTTACAATGCAGTTGCAGAAAAACTCTGCACGTTCGGAGAAAAATTAGAGCGTGATAATTATATTGCTGCGGTAGCGGATAAGTATATGATCGGTATCGAAGATCTGCGCAGGCTGGTCAACCAGTATGGTGCAAAGATCGGCATGGCGGCAGGCGGAGCACCTCCTGTGCGTGAGAGATCGGAACTCCGGAGAGAACAGGGCAGCGAAAAGAAAAAAGAAAACGGTATGATACAGTCACAGAAGCTGCTTTTGACCTGGCTGATCGAACATACCGGACTGTTCCCTAAGATTGAGAAATATATTTCGCCGCAAGATTTCACAGAAGAAATTTATCACAAAGCGGCGGAAATATTATATGAACAGTATCGGAATACCGGTACTGTCAACCCGGCAAAAATTGTCAGTATGTTTCAAAATGAAGAAGAACAGCGCGAGATCGCAGGTCTTTTTCATGCCACGATCCGCGGCGTAGAGACAGAAGGAGACAAAGAAAATGGTGGGTATTCCAAAGAAACGTTTGAAAAAGCGTTAAAAGAAACTATTGTCCGGGTAAAACAAAACAGCATTGAGTATCACCTGAAGAACATGGCACCGACCGATATGGCGGCGCTGCAACGGTCAGTGGCGGATAAGAAGGCACTTGAAGAATTAGAGAAAGTGCATATTTCCATTGATTAAGGACAAAATAGTAGAAAACCTGAGAGGATGAAACAAAATGGCAACGAAAAAGAAAGAAAACAACGAAAATACGAAGGTTTCCGGAAAAAAAGCGGAGGCATCTGCAGTAAATAATGCGGAAGCAGAAGCAGCAAGAGAAAAATTTCAGGAAAAATTAAAAGAGCTGTTAAGTCTCGCAAAAAAGAAAAAAAATATGTTAGAGTATCAGGAAATCAGTGATTTCTTTGCAGATATGCAGCTTGACTCTGATAAATTTGAGAAAATTCTTGATTTCCTTGAGGCAAATAATATCGAGGTTTTAAGAATCACAGATGATGATGCGGATGATGACATTCTGCTTGAAGTGGATGATGATGACGAGATCGAGGTGGAGAAGATCGACCTTTCTGTTCCAGACGGTGTATCCATTGAAGATCCGGTGCGTATGTACTTAAAGGAGATCGGTAAAGTGCCGCTGCTTTCTGCAGAGGAGGAGATCGAGCTTGCGAAGCGTATGGAACTTGGTGATCAGGAGGCAAAAAAACGTCTTGCAGAGGCAAACTTACGTCTGGTAGTCAGCATTGCGAAACGTTATGTGGGACGTGGTATGTTATTCCTTGACCTGATCCAGGAGGGAAATCTTGGTCTGATCAAGGCAGTTGAGAAGTTTGATTACCGCAAGGGATATAAATTCTCAACTTATGCGACATGGTGGATCCGTCAGGCAATCACAAGAGCGATTGCTGATCAGGCGCGTACGATCCGTATCCCGGTACACATGGTTGAGACAATCAACAAACTGATCCGTGTGAGCAGACAGTTACTGCAGGAGTTAGGACGTGAACCGACCCCGGAGGAGATCGCAGCAGAGATGAACATGCCGGTGGAACGTGTGCGTGAGATTTTAAAGATTTCACAGGAACCGGTTTCCTTAGAGACACCGATTGGTGAGGAGGAGGACAGCCATCTTGGAGATTTTATCCAGGATGATAATGTACCTGTTCCGGCAGATGCCGCTGCATTTACATTATTAAAAGAACAGTTAGAAGAGGTTCTTGGCACACTGACAGAGCGTGAGCAGAAGGTACTTACACTTCGTTTTGGCCTTGAAGATGGACGCGCAAGAACACTCGAAGAAGTTGGAAGAGAATTTAATGTCACCCGTGAACGTATTCGTCAGATTGAGGCGAAGGCACTGCGTAAGCTGCGTCATCCAAGCAGAAGCCGCAAGTTAAAGGATTATCTGGAGTAAGATGGTAAAGATATCAGACAGATTAAAAACGGCGGCTTCGTTGATCCGGGAAGGTGCGGTGCTTGCAGACGTGGGGACAGATCATGGTTATGTTCCAATCTACCTGTTAGAGCAAAAGAAGATCACGAGCGCGATCGCAATGGATATCAATAAGGGACCACTGGAACGCGCAAGGGAACATATTCATTTATATGGTATGGATGCATACATACAGACCAGGCTTTCGGATGGAGTCGCAGCACTAGAAAAGGGCGAGGCGGACTCCATACTGGTTGCCGGTATGGGTGGCGGGCTTGTGATGCATATCTTAGAAGAAGGAAAAGATATTTGTCAGGCGGCGGGAGAACTGATCCTGCAGCCCCAATCGGAACTGTGCAGTGTCAGGGAGTATCTTGCCGAAAATGGATATGTGACGGAAGCAGAGCGCATGGTATTTGAGGATGGCAAATATTATCCGATGATGCGTGTACACTATCAGGCAGAGAAAAACGAAGATGCAGATAAAGCAATAAAAGATATGGAAAACAGTAAAGAGCAGAAAAAAAGCAGATATAAGGTCGAATGTTTATACGGCAGATATCTGCTTATGGAAAAAAATCCGGTACTGCATCAATATCTGGTGAAAGAACGCCAGGTGTTTGAAAACATTCTGGACAATCTTTTTAAACAGCCTGAATCAGAAAAAATAGCCGTGCGCATGGAAGAGGTAAAAGAAGCGCTTGGTTATAATGAAGCTGCGCTTGCATATTATAGAACGTGAGCTGTCATTGATGGAAACGAGGCTGCGTAGAAAAGCCGGTTTCTGTCAGAAGGGGCGGACAGGAAAAATGACAGCAGGCGAAGAGAATGGAGACCTTGTATATGGGAGAAGAACAGATCGTTGTAAAAATCGGGGAGAAAGAAAAAACATATCCGGCAGGAGTCAGTTTCTTAAGTATAGCACAGGAATATCAGGATCAGTATGAGGATGATATCGTGCTTGCACTGTATAATAACAGACTGCGCGAATTAAAAAAGACCATAAAAAAAGACGGCGAATTGTCTTTTCTTACAACGTCTGATAAGACCGGAAAGCGTGCATACCGCAGAAGTGTTACGCTGCTGATGCAAAAAGCAGTTTACAATCTGTGGGGCAGAGAGCATATTGGCGTTTATGTCAGATATGCCATCGGTCAGGGATATTACTGTGAACTGATGAAAGACGGGGAAAGCTGTAAGATCACGGAGACAATGATCGGGGCATTGAAAAAAGAAATGTACCGTCTTGTGATGGCGGACCTGCCAATCGAAAAATACAGTATGAATACGGATGAGGCAGTAGCTTTGTTCCATGAACTTGGAATGAAAGATAAAGAAAAACTGTTTCGTTACCGCCGCAGTTCCAGGGTAAATATTTACGAACTGGATCATTATAAGGATTATTTTTACGGGTTTATGGTACCGTCGACCGGATATTTGAGATATTACGATGTGACAGCATATCAGGATGGTTTTGTACTTTTATTTCCGGGAAAAGAGGCGAAAAAAGTTTCTGAATTTGTGCCGTCGGATAAATTATTTTTCACGTTAAAACGTTCAAGAGACTGGGGAAAACTGCAGCAGATTGATACGATCGGTGCACTCAATGATGCCATTGCAGCGGGAAAAACGCAGGAGATGATCTTGACACAGGAAGCATTGTTTGAAGAGCGTATCGGTGCACTTGCAGAAATGATCGTTAAGGAAGAGGGAAAGAAATTTATCATGATCGCGGGACCTTCTTCATCCGGAAAAACGACTTTTTCACACCGACTGTCCATACAGCTTGCAGCAAAGGGATTAAAACCGCATCCGTTTCCGCTTGATGACTATTATGTGGATCGTGATAAATGTCCGCGTGATGAAAATGGTGAACTTGACTTTGAATGCCTGGAATCACTGGATGTAGAGCTTTTCAACCATGACATGAATGAACTTCTGGCAGGAAAAGCAGTCAATCTGCCGATCTTTAATTTTAAGACCGGAAAAAGAGAATACAAAGATAAGATCATGCAGTTAGGAAAAGATGATGTGTTAGTCATTGAGGGGATCCATGGACTGAATGATAAATTGTCCTATTCCCTTCCGGTGGAGAGCAAATTTAAGATCTATATCAGCGCACTAACACAGCTAAATATCGACGAGCACAACTATCTGCCGACCACGGATGGAAGGATGATCCGCCGTATTGTGCGCGATGCAAGAACAAGAGGTACCTCAGCGAAAGAAACGATCGCTATGTGGGATTCCGTGCGCCGCGGTGAGGAGAAGAATATTTTCCCATTTCAGGAGGGAGCGGATGTGATGTTTAATTCCGCATTGATCTATGAACTGGCAGTATTAAAGATATATGCCGAACCGCTGCTTTTTGCGATCGACAAGGACTGTCCGGAGTACCTTGAGGCAAAGCGTCTCTTAAAGTTCCTGGATTATTTCCTTCCGATGTCTCCGGATGGAATCGGGCAGAATTCCATTATCCGTGAATTTATCGGCGGTTCGTGTTTTAATGTGTAAAACATGGAAAAAACCTTGCCTCGGCAGGGCTAAGAGAAAATAAGAAAATCAGGCTTGCACAAATAAGAAAAAAAGTGTATAGTTAATCGGGTGTCATGCTGGCAGAATGTGCCGGAAGACAAATGATGGATTTAAGTAGGACAAATGATCGCGGCCCGTTTATCGGGGTGAGGAAAGTCCGGGCTTCACAGGGCAGGATGCCGGATAACGTCCGGTAGAGGCGACTCTAAGGATAGTGCAACAGAAATATACCGCCCGGTATATGCCGGGTAAGGGTGGAAGGGCAGTGTAAGAGACTACCGCCTCTCTGGTAACAGAGGGGGCATATGTAAACCCCATCCGAAGCAAGACCGAACAAAAGCGTTGACGTGGCCCGCCAGCTTTAGGTAGGTTGCTTGAGGCGGCTGGTAACAGTCGTCCTAGATAGATGATCATTCCGACTGTGGCTTGCTGCAGTTTAGACATAACCCGGCTTATCGTCCTGCTTAAATCAGATATCAATAGATAAGAAGATATCCATATGTGGAAATATAACCAAAATCTAAAATGTTTCTTAAAAGACAATAGGAATGTTGACGTTTGTGAGTATTGGGTTTACCATAGCGTCATGGACAAAGAACGGTGCCAGAAAGGTGCCGTTTTTCCGTACATAAATAAAAATGCGATTGACGGGATACATGCAGTTATATAAGGCTGCATGTGATTACACGCGGTTGTATCTGGATAGAAAGGAATGTCATAGATGAAAGAAAAATTACGGCAGTTTATGATCGGCAGATATGGAGTGGACGATCTTTCACGGGCACAGATTATCGTGTCGATGGTTCTGTTACTTGTATCCACATTTTTATCTGCATTTTTCCGGGTAAATATTTTATACTGGCTTGGCCTCGCATTGTTAATTTATTCCTATTTCAGAATACTCTCACGGAATGTGTCAAAGCGTTACGAAGAGAACCAGAGATATTTAAATGCGAAATACCGGGCAGTGGTAAAGAAAAACAATCTGAAAAAACGCTGGGCACAGCGCAGTACTTACCGTTTCTTTAAGTGTCCGCAGTGTAAGCAGACAGTCCGGGTGCCGAAGGGAAGAGGAAAGATCTGCATTACCTGTCCGAAATGTAAGACAGAATTTATCAAAAAAAGCTGACAAAGGAGAAATGCTTTGTGTTTGGTTATATTAATATCAATCAAAAAGAGCTGACGGAAGAAGGCAAAAAAGCATATCAGGCATATTACTGCGGACTTTGCAGACAGCTTAAATCAAATTGTGGAACCAAGGGACAGATGATGCTTGCATATGATATGACGTTTCTGATTGTTCTGCTGACCGGTTTGTATGAACTTCCGAATGAAAAAACGAAGTTTACATGTGCGCTGCATCCGACGCAGAAGCGTATTGCATGGATCAATGACGCCACAAAATATGCGGCGGATATGAATCTGATCTTAGCGTACCACAATCTGATTGACGACTGGAATGATGACAGGTCGTATACCAAGAAGGCATTTGCAAAAATGCTGGATAAGGATTATACTCGTATCATGTCAAAATATCCGAGACAGGTAGGTGCCATTGAGGAATATATGAAAAAGACTGGGGATGTTGAGAAACACCAGGAGACAAATCTTGATCTCGTTGCCGGTCTGACCGGAGAGATGGTTGCGGAGGTGTTTTGCTGGAAGGAAGACGAATGGGCAGAGGAACTCCGCACGATGGGATTTTACATGGGAAAGTTTATCTACCTGATGGATGCGTACGAGGATTATGACAGGGATAAGAAGAAAAACTGCTATAATCCGCTCACATTTGTTCAGGAAGAACAGGCGCAGGATCTTGATACCTGGTGCCGGCTGCTTTTGACAAGTATGATGTCAGAGTGTGCGAAATCGTTTGAGCGTCTGCCGATTCTTTTGCATGCGGATATTCTGCGCAATATCCTGTATTCGGGTGTGTGGTCGAAATATGAATATCTGCAGATCAAAAAACGCAGGATTGAGGAAAAAGCAAAGAAAAAAGAGCATAAACAATGAGGTTTGATTTATGATGGATCCATATCAGGTACTTGGTGTGTCACGAAGTGCCTCCGATGAAGAAATAAAAAAAGCATATCGTTCCCTAAGCCGCAAGTATCATCCGGATGCCAATGTCAATAATCCGAACAAGGCACAGGCGGAGGAAAAGTTCAAAGAAGTACAGCAGGCGTATGACCAGATTATGAAAGAAAAGCAGCAGGGAAGCGGCTATGGATATAATTCAGGAAACAGTTACGGATATGGGGGCGGACAGAGTTACCATTATAATCAGAGTACTGAAAATCCGAAGCTGCAGGCTGCTGCAAATTACATAGCAAACCGCTGTTATGCAGAGGCACTTAATGTTTTAAACGGAATTCCTTTCTCTGAGAGAAGTGCACGCTGGTATTATTACAGTGCCATGGCAAATCAGGGGGCAGGAAATAATATCATCGCAAAAGAGCATGCCGCGCGTGCAGTGGAGATGGAACCAAGCAATTTTGAATACCGGCAGTTCCTGCAGCATTTAGAGTATGGCGGAACATGGTATACGAATATGGGAAGCAGCTATGACAGACCTTATTCGAGTGCGGGTAACTGGTGTCTTAGCATGCTGTTTTTAAATATGCTCTGTAACTGCTGTTGTTTAAGGCCGTTTTAGAAGCGGGATAAAGTCTTGCCACGGAAAAACATAAAATACTGGAACGAAAAATACTGCCGGATTGATGGATCCGGCAGTATTTTTTATTCCAGTATTTTATTGTTAACGGCGGTTTGGATTTGTATATTTCTCCTCACAGTATTTGCAGCGGTATATTTCTTTTTCAGGGTCAGTCAGAATGAAAATCTGATCTAGTTCCTGTTCGATTGAAGTGATGCAGCGTGGATTTTTACATTTGATCACGTTTTTGACCTGCTTTGGAAGACGAAGTTCTTTTTTGGAGACGATCTTGTCATTCTGGATCACATTGACGGTAATATTATGGTCAATAAAGCCTAAAATATCAAAGTCGAGTGCATCGATCGGACATTCTACCTTTAAGATGTCTTTTTTCCCCATTTTGCTGCTCTTGGCATTTTTGATGATCGCAACCGGGCAGTCGAGCTGGTCTAATTTCAAATCATGATAAATCTGCAGGCTCATGCCTGCCTGAATATGATCAAGGACAAATCCCTCATGGATTCCACTGATATTTAACATTGTTCTCCTCCTTATTTAACCTTAATTTCAAGCAGCGTTAAGATCAGCGCCATGCGCACATAGACAGCATACTGTGCCTGTTTGAAATAAACAGCTCTCGGATCGTCATCTACTTCTACGGAAATTTCGTTGACACGTGGCAGCGGATGTAATACGATCATGTTTTCTGGAGCAAGCTCCATTTTTGCTTTGGTTAAGATATAGAAATCTTTTAAGCGGACGTAATCCTCCTCATTGAAGAAACGTTCCTTCTGGACTCTGGTCATGTAGAGGACATCAAGCTGTGGGATGGCATCCTCTAAACGCTCAACCTCGGTAAAAGGAATATTATTTGCACGCAGGACATCTTCGCGGATGTAACTTGGAATACGCAGTTCTTCCGGTGAGATCAGTACAAATTTAATGCCTGGATAACGGATCAGGGCACTGATCAGGGAATGGACGGTACGGCCAAATTTTAAATCACCGCAGAGTCCGATCGTCATATTGTCAAGACGTCCTTTTAAGGAACGGATGGTAAGAAGATCGGCTAATGTCTGGGTTGGATGCTGATGACCGCCGTCGCCGGCATTGATAACTGGAATTCTTGATTTCTGGGAAGCTACGAGAGGTGCACCTTCTTTTGGATGACGCATTGCGCAGATGTCTGCGTAACAGGAGATAACTCGGATTGTATCGGAAACACTTTCGCCTTTGGATGCGGAACTGGAATCAGCACTGGCGAAACCTAAAACAGAACCGCCAAGATTTAACATGGCAGCTTCAAAACTTAACCGGGTTCGTGTACTTGGTTCATAAAAACAGGTGGCTAATTTTTTGCCTTCACATGCGTGTGCATATTTGTTCGGGTACTTCTCGATATCATTGGCAAGGTCTAAAAGCTTGTCTAATTCATCGACGGAGAAGTCCAATGGGCTCATTAAATGACGCATATAAATCCTCCTTATGTGATGCTGACTTTTTTCAGCATTTTTTCTATCATATAATAATCACCATCTGATTTCAAGAAGAAAAAAATTTACGTTATATTGATAAAATATGCGTCCGTTTTCAGATATTTTCAGACAGGGAAGGTTATATATCAGTAATTGAAAATAAAAATTTCAGGGGGATTCCGAGGTGTTACATCGGATGAGAATGCGCTCAAATAAAAGTCCGGCAGCCATCCACAAGGGAGCATAATCGAGTCGTATGACCCCGTCAATGTTTGTTTTGGCATGACTGTAATCCCAGGGGCACATGCCGTGGCGTTTTAAAAATGTGCCGCTGATGTATTCAAAAGAAAAAATGCCAACGGAATAGATACAGCCGCGAAGAAGTGCCGGAAGATTTTTGATACTGTGGTACAACGGTGCAATTACGGCAGCAGTCCCGTAGATGGGAAACATCCATACGGATGTCCGCCCAATCAGACGTTTATCCTGTTTCAAAAAAGAGCCTGTGGAGGTAAAAAGAATCTCCATGCACCAGCCGGTCAGTCCGCAGACAAAGAAGTTTTTTGTAATCATATTTGCATGTCCCTTTTATATAAAATCATGGTATCAGTATGTCACACGGAATTTAAAAATATGTAACATTTTTCTAAAATAAAAGCGGAAAACTTGTAAAAACAGGCGTTCTGTCATATAATAAAAAAAGTGTATTCTTGAGGAAAGAGAATGCGGTTAGATCAATTACTCAAACATTTTTCATACGAAAGCGTGCAGGGGAGCCACGACCTTATCATTACGGATATCTGTTATCATTCCGGAAAAGTAAAGCGGGGGTCCCTGTTTGTCTGTATAAAGGGGCAGTACACGGATGGACATGATTATATTATGGATGCGGTAAAAGCGGGGGCATTTGCAGTGGTGGTGGATGAAAGCTGTATGGTAAATGTCCGCTGGGAATGTTTCATTTACACAGAACATGGAAAAGTGCGCGTGCATGAACTCGTGCGCAATTACGGTATGGCTGTGATAGGTGTGAAGGATACCAGGCAGGCTCTTGCGCAGATTTCGGCTGCATTTTACGATTACCCGGCAAAAAAGCTTAAGATCATCGGGATCACCGGAACAAAAGGAAAGACGACGACGGCGTTTCTTACGGCAGGAATTTTAAAAGAAGCGGGATACAAGACCGGCATGGTAGGTACGATATGGACATATAACGGGAAAGATGTAAAAAAGGCCGGACATACGACACCGGAATCTAGCGACCTGCAAAGAGAATTAGCGCAGATGGTAAGCAACGGATGTGTGTGCTGTGTGATGGAGGTATCCTCACAGGGAATAAAGATGCAGCGTGTGGAAGGGATTTTTTTTGATATCGGGGTGTTTTTAAACATTGAACCGGATCATATCGGACCGGGAGAACACGCATCATTTGCAGAGTATCTGTACTGTAAAAGCCGGCTGCTTCGGCAGTGTCAGGCAGGAATTGTCAACCGTGATGACCGGAATACGGAAAAAATACTGTTTGGTCATACCTGTGACATAGAAACTTTTTCCGTGCTGGGAGAAAACGGTGTGGATGCCCCGGGACAAAAGGCGGATATCGTGGCAGAAAGGATCACTTTTTCCATGAAAGAAGGAAGGTTATACAGCCACTTTTTTACGGATGGAAAAGAAGAATTCCTATTGCAGATGCCCGGAATTTTTAATGTTTCCAATGCGTTAGCTGCGATCCTTGTGGCACGTCATTTTAAAATAGCACAGGATGTGGTAAAGGATGCACTGCAAAGACAGACTGTGCCGGGGCGGTGTGAAAACGTCAGGATATCAGATAAATTTGTATTTCTGGTCGATTATGCACACAATGAGATGAGCCTGCGCAATCTGCTTGGAACATTGCGGGGCTTTGATCCGGGGCGGCTTGTTGTGATCTTTGGCTGTGGGGGCAACCGCTCAAAATTAAGGAGAGGCAGGATGGGTGAGACAGCGGGAAGACTCGCGGATTTTACGATCCTGACATCCGATAATCCAAGGTGGGAAGATCCGGAACTGATCTTAGATGACATTGAGAGCGGGATAAAGGGTACGAGCGGGGCATACATACGCATTGCTGACCGGAGAGCAGCGGTGGCATATGCATTCGATCATGCCAGGGAGGGCGATATTATCGTCCTCGCAGGAAAAGGGCATGAGGACTATCAGGAGATCGGTGGTGTCCGTTATCCGATGGAGGACAAAGAACTGGTAAAGAAAGCAGCAGAAGGACGTGGCAGATAGAAAGAAAGGCATGGAAATTGGAATGGCAGAATATGCAAATATCATTGTGGATATTTATCAGGGAAAATTAGATAAGACGTTTCAATACCGGGTGCCGGAGAGACTAAGGAGTACAATCGCAGTTGGTATGCTGGTAGCAGTTCCGTTTGGATCAAGAAAAATGCAGGGTTATGTGATCGAGCTGACGGATGTCTGCGAGTATGAGGAAGATAAGATCAAAGAGATTCTTTCGATTGTAAAGGGCGGTGTCCTGATCGAGTCGCAGATGATCGCCCTTGCAGGATGGATGAGGGAAAACTATGGCGGCACCATGAATCATGCCTTAAAGACAGTACTGCCGGTCAAAGAAAAAAAGAAGGCAAAAGAACAGAAAACGATAAGACTTGCACTGCATCCGGTCGAAGCGAAAAATGAGCTTGCGGAATGCGAGAGAAAGCATAAAACGGCAAGGGCAAAACTTCTTGTGGCATTGTTAGAACAGCGGGAGTTAGAGTGGGAGACGGCAACGCAGCAGATGTCTGTTTCCGCGTCCGTGATTCGTGCGATGGAGGAAGCCGGTATTGTAAAAGTGGTGCGTAAGACCGCATACCGCAATCCGGTCGGCGGTCTTGATCCGTGCGGGGAACAAAAGAAGCTGAATGAGGAGCAGCAGAATGTCGTCTCGAAAATTACGATGGAGTACGATGCAGGTGAGCGGAAGACTTACCTGATCAAGGGTGTCACCGGAAGCGGAAAGACGGAAGTCTACATGGAACTGATTGCACATGTGCTTGCGCAGGGAAAACAGGCGATCGTTCTGATCCCGGAGATTGCGCTGACCTATCAGACGGTGCGGCGTTTTTACAACCGTTTTGGTGCACAGGTATCCATCATCAATTCAAAACTTTCGGCCGGGGAGCGGTATGACCAGTTTGAACGCGCAAAAAACGGAGAAATTTCTGTGATGATCGGACCACGTTCGGCACTTTTTACACCATTTCCGGCGCTGGGGATCATCATCATAGACGAGGAGCATGAGGCTTCCTATAAGAGTGAGACCGTGCCAAGATATCACGCGAGAGAAACCGCAATACAGCGGGCAAAAATGACAGATGCGGTCGTGGTGCTGGGCTCCGCGACGCCTTCCCTTGAGAGTTATTATAAGGCAGAAAATGACGAGTACTGCCTGTTGGAATTAAAACACAGGGTACAAAAGCGCCCCATGCCTTTGTGTGAGATCATCGACCTGCGCGAGGAGTTAAGGAGGGGCAACCGCTCGATCTTAAGTGACCGTCTGAGTGAGCTGATGGAGGACCGTCTGAAAAAGGGAGAACAGACGATGCTTTTTATCAACCGGCGCGGTATGGCAGGCTTTGTCTCTTGCAGAGCCTGCGGTCATGTGATAAAATGTCCGCATTGCGATGTTTCACTGAGCCAGCATGGAAGCGGCGCGGCGACACGTCTGGTCTGCCATTACTGCGGATATACGACGATACAGCCCGGTTTGTGTCCGGTCTGTGGCTCTAAGTATATCAGTGGTTTTAAGGCGGGCACGCAGAAAATAGAACAGGTGGTAAAGGCGCGTTTTCCACAGGCGCGTGTGCTCCGGATGGATATGGATACCACCAGAACCAAAGATGGGTATGAGCAGATATTATCTGCATTTTCAAATCACGAGGCAGATATACTGATCGGTACACAGATGATCGTAAAGGGACATGATTTTCCGGGGGTTACGTTAGTGGGTGTGCTTGCGGCAGACCTTTCACTTTATATCAGTGACTATCGTGCGTCAGAGCGGACTTTCCAGCTCCTGACGCAGGCGGCAGGACGTGCCGGCAGAGGTGACATTCCCGGCAATGTCATCATACAGACGTATGATCCGGATCATTACAGTATCACGACTGCAAAAGAGCAGAACTATGAGGCTTTTTACGGGCAGGAGATCGAGTACCGCAAAATGATGCGGTATCCGCCGGTGTGGAACATGCTTTATATTTTGTGCGCGTCGAAAAACGAGGCGGCAGCAAGTGAGGCGGCGGTAGCATTGATGGGGAAAATCGATCAGATAGTGAGAGAAAACAGTGAAAAGATTTTTCCAATCGGGCCGTCAGATGCACCGGTTGCAAAAATTTCCGATGTCTACCGCAAAGTGATCTATGTGAAAACCCGAGAGTATCAGACACTTGTCATATTGAAAGATGGTCTGGAAGCTTTTATAAAAGACAACCGTCTGTATCAGAATGTAGCAGTAGGATTTGACTTTAACCCGGTCAACGGATTTTAAAATTGTAAAATACAAAATGGAGGATAAAAAAATGGCACTTAGAACAATCAGAATACAGGGAGATCCTGTACTTACCAAAAAATGCAGAGAAATCAACGAAATGACACCAAAGATCAAAGAACTGATCGACGATATGCTTGATACCATGTATGAGGCAAACGGAGTCGGACTTGCAGGACCACAGGTCGGTGTTTTAAAAAGAATCGTAGTCATCGATATCGGGGAAGGCCCGGTTGTTATGATCAATCCGGTGATTCTGGAAAAGTCAGGCGAGCAGACCGGGGATGAGGGCTGTTTAAGTCTTCCGGGAAAAGCAGGTACCGTTACAAGACCGAATTATGTGAAGGCACGCGCGTTTGATGAAAATATGGAAGAATATGAGATTGAGGGGACCGAGCTTATGGCACGTGCAATCTGTCATGAGTTAGACCACCTTGACGGACATATGTACACGGAGATTGTAGAAGGACCGTTACATGATGTAACTTATGATGATCCGGAGGAATAAACAATGAGAGTAATTTTCATGGGAACACCGGATTTTTCGGTGGGGACATTAGAAGAGATCATAAAAGCCGGTCATGAGGTTGTGCTGGTCGTTTCGCAGCCGGATAAAGCGGTGGGAAGAAGTAAGGCATTAAAATATACGCCGGTGAAGGAATGTGCCATCGCACACGGCATTGAGGTCTATCAGCCGGAGCGTGTCAGGGACAGCGCATGTATCGAGTATCTGAAATCGTTCCATGCAGATATCATGATCGTGGTGGCTTTTGGACAGATTATACCAAAGGCAGTGTTAGACATGCCAAAATATGGATGTGTGAATGTACATGCATCGCTACTGCCAAAATATCGTGGCGCAGCACCGATCCAGTGGGCTGTCATCAACGGCGATCCGTATACCGGAGTGTCCACACAGCGCATGGACGAAGGTGTTGATACGGGAGATATCATTTTAGAAGAAAAAGTGGAGATCCGGCCGGATGAGACAGGTGGAAGTTTATTTGACCGCCTTGCAGAGGTTGGAGCAGAACTCTGCGTAAAGACGATCGAAGCAATCGAAAATGGAACGGCTGTTTACACACCACAGGATAACAGTAAAGCCACACATACAGCAAAGATCCATAAAGAGTTGGGAAGTATTGACTGGACGAAGAGTGCGAAAGAGATCGAATGTCTGATCCGCGGTTTAAATCCGTGGCCAAGTGCATATACGAGACTTGACGGAAAGACACTTAAGATATGGAGGGCAAATGTGCTGCCGGATGAAAAGAAAGCGGCTCCGGGATGCATCATAAAAGCGGAAAAGGGAAGTTTTCTGGTACAGACAGGAGACGGTGTCTTAGAGCTTCTTGAGGTACAGTTAGAAGGAAAAAAACGTATGACCACGGATGCATTTTTAAATGGCTATACGGTGGAAGAGGGAACTTATTTTACACGTGGTTAATGAATGGAGGTAACCTGATATGCCTTATTACTATTATGGTTTTGATCCGACTTATGTTTTGGTTCTGATCGGCGCAGTGATCTGCCTGATCGCATCTGCAAGAGTAAAGAGTACTTTCAATAAATATTCCCAGTACCGCAGTATGAGCGGTATGACCGGGGCACAGGCGGCGGAACGTATTTTAAATTCAGCCGGTATCTATGATGTGACGGTCTGCCATATATCGGGAAGTCTGACCGATCACTACAATCCGTCAAAAAAGACACTGAATCTGTCTGACTCCGTATACGGAAGCAATTCTGTCGCAGCGATCGGTGTTGCAGCGCACGAATGTGGACATGCGATCCAGCATCAGAAAAACTATGTGCCTCTGACACTCCGCACGGCGATCGTTCCGGTTGCAAACATTGGATCTACACTTGCATGGCCGTTAATTCTGATCGGTCTGTTTTTTAACCGCTCAACCGGTGCAATGCTGATCAATCTTGGAATCTTATGTTTTTCATTTGCAGTATTATTCCAGCTTGTCACTCTTCCGGTAGAGTTTAATGCTTCACGCCGGGCACTCCATATTTTAGGTGAGCAGGGAATTTTATCAGACAGTGAACTGCCTTATACCAGAAAAGTATTGAAGGCTGCGGCATTGACCTATGTTGCAAGTGCTGCGGCAGCAATCTTACAGCTGTTAAGGCTGGTTCTTTTATTTGGAGGACGTAATCGTGATGACTGATACCGTAAATACAAGAAGACTTGCACTTGATGTTCTGCTTGAGGTGACGGAACATGGGGCATACAGCAATCAGGTGCTCCGTGCCGTGCTCGAAAAATATCAGTATATGGAAAAATATGAGAGGGCGTTTCTGACAAGACTGGTGGAGGGAACGATCCAGCACATGATCGAACTTGATTATGTGATCGACCAGTTCTCAAAAGTGAAAGTGAAAAAAATGAAACCGGTCATCCGCAATATTTTAAGAATGGGTGTGTATCAGATACAGTATATGGATTCCGTACCGGATTCGGCAGCCTGCAATGAGGCGGTAAAACTGGCAAGAAAAAGCGGTTTTTCCACACTGAGCGGTTTTGTGAACGGAGTGCTTCGAAATATTGCAAGAAACAGTGGTTCCATCCGGTATCCGGATGAAGAAAAGGAGCCGGTTCTGGCGTTAAGTGTGCGTTATTCCATGCCGGAGTGGATTGTGGAAGAATGGCTTAACGCCTATGGCATGGAGCAGACAAAGGCAATTTTAGATGCTTTTTCAAAGGAAGCACCGATTACGATCCGTACCAATGTGACCAAAATTACGCCGGATGCGTTAAAGGAACAGTTAAAAGCCGAAGGCGTGACGGTGCAGACGTTAGAAGAACTTTCTTATGCCGGACTGCCATATACGGATGCATATCACTATGCATTTGCAATTTCAGGTTTTGATCATCTGATGGCACTTCCATCATTTCAGGACGGTCTTTTTTATGTGCAGGATATCAGTTCCATGATGGTGGCTGAGGCCGCAGCACCGGAGAAAGGCGCACATGTGATCGATGTCTGTGCGGCTCCCGGAGGCAAGAGCATTCATCTTGCGGAGATGCTGGACGGCACCGGAAGTGTGGAGTCGCGTGACCTGACAGGGTATAAGACCGGACTGATCGAGGAAAATATCAGCCGTTACCAGATAAAAAATATGACGACAAAAGTGTGGGATGCCACGGTGCCGGACGAGAGTGCAGAAGATACAGCGGACGTGCTGGTCGCAGATCTGCCATGCTCCGGTCTGGGGGTTCTGCGCAAAAAGACAGACATCCGCTATAAAATGAGCCGGGGGCAGCAGGAAGAGTTAGAGGAACTTCAGCGCAGGATTCTAGATACGATCTGTTCTTATGTCAAAAAGGACGGGATCATGGTATATTCTACCTGTACGATCAACCCGGGAGAAAATCAGGAGAATGTCGCGTGGTTTTTAGGAAAACATCCTGAATTTGAACTGCTTGATATGGAACAGATTTATCCGGGAACACAGGTGGGAGATGGATTTTTCTACGCCAGATTAAGACGTATCTCATAGCCACCCGGAAAGAAAATGGAAAAGAGGAAATTATGCAGCAGGAAAAAACAGATATCAAATCCATGAATCTGGAAGAACTAAAATCATATATGGAATCTATCGGGGAAAAACCGTTTCGTGCCAAACAGCTGTATCAGTGGATGCATGAAAAACAGGCAGCATCTTTCGATGAAATGACAAATCTGTCAAAATCCCTTCAGGAAAAACTTAAGAAGGAATGTCATTTTGTAAGTTTAAAGCAGGAGGCGGTACAGATCTCAAAGATAGACGGTACCAGAAAATATCTGTTTGCATTAGATGACGGAAACGTGATCGAGAGCGTTCTGATGCGATATAAACATGGAAATTCAGTCTGCATTTCCTCGCAGGTCGGCTGCCGGATGGGCTGCCGGTTCTGTGCGTCCACGTTAGACGGACTGGTGCGGGGACTGACGCCGTCAGAGATGTTAGACCAGATATACCGGATCACAAGAGATACCGGGGAGAGGGTTGCAAATGTTGTTGTGATGGGAACCGGAGAACCGATGGATAATTTTGACAATCTGCTCAAATTCATCGAACTTCTGACAGATGAAAACGGACTGAACATCAGCCAGCGGAATGTGACGGTGTCAACCTGCGGTATTGTTCCGAAAATGCGGGAACTGGCGGATAAAAAACTGCAGATCACGCTGGCACTTTCGCTGCATGCATCTTCGCAGGAAAAGAGACTTGAACTGATGCCGGTTGCCAATAAATATGAGATACATGAAGTAATTGAGGCATGTCGTTATTATTTTGAACAGACAGGAAGGCGTGTCACATTTGAATATAGTTTAGTCGGTGGTGTCAATGATACCGATGAGGATGTAAGAAGGCTTGCAGACCTGATTCATGGCATGAATTGTCATGTAAACCTGATCCCGGTCAATCCGATCAAAGAGCGTTCATATGTGCAGCCGGATCATGAAGCAATTCTTAATTTTAAAAATAGGCTTGAAAAAAATGCGATTAACGTTACAATTAGAAGGGAAATGGGCAGGGATATAGACGGTGCATGCGGACAGCTGCGCAAACGTTATATCAGCCATGCAGAAAGGTAGGAAGTAGAGAAGATGAAGACGTTTTCCATGACGCACATCGGGCAGCGACGGGAAATGAATCAGGATTATATGTTTACATCAGAGACCGCTGTGGGAAATCTGCCGAATCTTTTTTTAGTAGCGGATGGAATGGGTGGTCACGCAGCAGGTGATTATGCTTCCAGATTTACAGTTGAGAAACTTGTGGAACTGATTGGTAAATCGGGTGAAAAAGAACCGGTGGCGATTATGAAGAGTGCTGTTTCCATGACGAACAGTCTGCTTTTGACAGAGGCACAGGCAGATCCGGCCAAAAATGGAATGGGTACAACGATCGTTGCTGCAACGGTGATCGGGAATACACTCTATGCCGCAAATGTTGGAGACAGCAGGCTGTATGTGATCAATCAGGAAGATATTACACAAATTACAAGGGATCATTCGCTGGTTGAGGAAATGGTTCGTTTAGGTGAAGTAAGAAAAGAAGATGCAAAAGATCATCCGGATAAAAATATCATTACGCGGGCAGTCGGTGTATTGCCGGAGGTAACAGCTGACTTCTTTGAGATCAGTTTAAAACCAGGGGATGAGATTTTGATGTGTTCCGATGGACTGACAAACATGATCGAAGATGATGAGATCAGACATATTGTGCTGGGACAGAGGGATATTGTTGAGAAAGCAGAAAAACTGATTGAGACCGCCAATCGAAATGGTGGCAAAGATAATATTACGGTTGTATTGATAGAACCATTTTCTGATGAGGTGAAAGAATGTTGACAGAAGGTATGTACATAGCAGACCGCTATGAAATTTTAGGTAAAGTTGGCGCTGGCGGAATGTCAGATGTATATAAAGCAAAAGATCTTACACTGGGAAGATTTGTAGCAATCAAGGTATTAAAGGCAGAATTTTCCGAGGATATTAATTTCGTAACGAAATTCCGTTCCGAGGCACAGGCAGCTGCAGGGTTAGAGCACCCGAATATTGTAAATATTTATGATGTCGGCAGTGAGAATGGCCTGCATTATATCGTGATGGAATATGTGGAAGGAATCACATTAAAGACCTACATTGAGAAAAAAGGACAGCTTTCTTTTAAGGAGGCAGTCAGCATCGCAATTCAGGTGGGCAGAGGTATTGAAGCCGCCCATAATAAAAATATCGTGCATCGTGATATCAAACCGCAGAATATCATGATCTCCACAGAGGGAAAAGTAAAAGTAACAGATTTTGGTATTGCGCGGGCAGCAACATCGAATACGATCAGCTCAGATGTGATGGGATCTGTACATTATTCATCGCCGGAACAGGCGAGAAACGGATTTGTGGATGGCAAGAGTGATATCTATTCACTGGGTATCGTGATGTATGAGATGGTAACAGGCCGTGTTCCGTTTGACGGGGATACGACGGTCGCAGTTGCAATCCAGCATCTGCAGGAAGAAATAGTACCGCCAAGTGTTTATGCACCAAATCTTCCAATCAGTATGGAAAAGATCATCTTAAAATGTACACAGAAAAACCCTGACAGAAGATATGCTTCCATGACAGCGCTTCTGGCCGATCTTAGAAAAGCACTGATCAGCCCGAACGAGGATTTTGTTGTGATGGTACCTCTTGCAAATCAGGATAAGACGAGGGTGATCGGAGCAGATGATTTAAATCAGATCAAGAAACAGACTGCAAATGTCTATATAGATCCGGCGTCGATCAAAATACAGGAGCCGGTGATCGATGATGATGACGAGGACGACGATGATGATATTGATGACGAGGATGGCGATATCAATCCGAAGATGGAAAAGGCAATCACGATCATGGGAATCGCAGCAGGTGTAGTGATCATTATCATCATTATTTACCTGTGCATCACGTTAGCCGGGGGTATGAAGTCTAACAAGAACAATTCTTCGAATACAGAAACAACAAAAACGGAAACACAGACGGGAGACAGTCAGAGTACCCAGATCAAGGACGGTGTAGTAGTACCTTCCCTGACAGGAAAAACCATGGATCAGGCAAAACAGGAGTTAAACGGAACCGGACTCGGCATCAGACAGGCTGGAACCGCATCCTCTGATACCGTAGAAAAGGGACAGATCATAAGCCAGGATCCGGCAGATGGTAAGACTGTTGAAAAGAATACGACGATCGAAGTTATCATCAGCAGCGGATCTGCCGCCGGAACCAGTGAGAATACGGTCGAAATACCAAACGTTGTGGGACAGAGTGAAACTGATGCCAGTGCGGCATTGACGGCAAAGGGATTTCAGGTCACAAAGACAACTTCCTACAGTTCCTCCGTTGCGGAAGGATATGTAATTTCCCAGACACCAAATGGGGATACCCAGGGAAAAGAGGGCGATACGATCACACTTGAGATCAGCCTTGGCTCAGAGAAGATTACAGTACCTGATGTATCGACAAGCTATAAGTCAGAGGAACAGGCGAAAGAACTTTTATCACAGTTTAATGTTTCAACGGTCACAAAATACAGTGATACGGATGCCGGAATCGTAATCGGACAGTCACTTGCGGTGGGAACACAGGCAGATCCGGGAGCATCCATCACGATCACAGTCAGTCTTGGACCGGAACCGGCACAGCAGATCACCACAAAGACTTATAAGCTGAATGTCAGCCTGCAGCTTCCATCAGATACATCGAATATCTCCGGTGCAGACATTGTTTTATATGATGATCAGGGCAATGTTTTACAGACCTGGTACGGCAAAACGATTGCAGATTTTGGTACTGGCGGACTGATTCTGACAAAGACCGGTATTCTTTCGGACAGTGGTAAAATCGTAGTTACCTGGCTGGACTTAAATGGAAATGATTTAAAAGACCAGACGATTGATGTACAGTTCCAGGAAGAATAAAAACAATAGGAATATTTATGCAGGGAAAAATTATCAAGGGAATTTCCGGATTCTACTACATTCATGCAGCGGGATCCGGAATTTATGAGTGCAAGGCAAAAGGCGTATTCCGAAACCAGAACATCAAGCCACTGGTGGGGGACAATGTCGAGATTGCTGTGTTAGATGAGGAACATAAAAAAGGAAATATTGAAAAGGTCCTGCCGAGGGAAAATGAGCTGATTCGTCCTGCGGTTGCAAATATCGATCTTGCGCTGATCATTTTTGCGGCGGCAAAACCACAGCCTAATTTTAATCTGTTAGACCGTTTCCTTGTTATGATGGAATATCAGAATGTACCGGTTGCAATCTGTTTTAACAAAACAGATCTGGTTACGGAGGAGGAACTGCATGCGTTTGCAGACATCTATGCGGCGTGCGGCTACCGGACACTCTATGCCAGTGCAAAAGAGGAAAAGGGTGTGGACGCGCTGTTAGAACTTTTGAAAGGAAAAACAGCGGCGGTGGCAGGACCATCGGGAGTTGGCAAATCTTCTCTTGTGAACCGCCTGCAGCCGAACATCACCATGCAGACAGGGGAAGTCAGCCGCAAGATCGAGCGCGGAAGACATACCACACGTCATTCTGAAATCATACCGATCGGCGGGGATACTTATATTATGGATACACCGGGATTCTCCACACTTTACATTCCGGGAATGGAAAAAGAAGACTTAAAAGGGTTTTATCCGGAATTCCGGAAATGGGAACCATATTGCAGATTTCAGGGATGTAATCATATCAGTGAGCCGGACTGCGGTGTAAGACAGGGGTTAGAAGAAGGAAGTATCAGTTTGCTGCGGTATGAAAACTATAAATTGCTGTATGAGGAATTAAAGACTGTCCGAAAGTATTAAAATAAATGACTAAGATTACGGAGAAAAAAATGAACTGTTTATCGCCATCTATATTATCGGCTGATTTCAGCCGTCTTGGAGAACAGATAAAAGAGCTTGATGAAGCCGGGGCACAGTATGTCCATATTGATGTTATGGACGGAATGTTTGTTCCGAGTATTTCATTTGGAATGCCGGTCATCCGTGCTATAAGAGCATGTACAGACCGTATTTTTGATGTTCATTTGATGATTGAGGAACCGGGACGCTATATTGATGAGTTTGCCGAGGCTGGTGCAGATCTTATCACTGTTCATGCAGAGAGCTGCAGACATCTTGACCGTACTATTGAAAAAATCAAAGAAAAAGGACTTTTAGCAGGTGTTGCCATCAATCCTGCAACACCAGTTTCTGCAATATCCTGTGTCCTTGAAAAAGTGGATATGGTTCTTGTTATGACGGTAAATCCGGGATTCGGAGGACAGAAACTGATTCCCTATACGGTGGAGAAAGTCCGTGAATTAAGAAAAATCGTGGATGAGAAGGGATTAAAAACGGACATTGAAGTAGATGGCGGCGTAAATCTGTCAAACGTGGAAGAATTGATGGATGCAGGAGCAAATATTATTGTTGCTGGCAGTGCAATTTTTTCCGGGGATGTGACCGAGAATACGATTCGTTTCTTAAATATTATTAATGAATGATGGGAGCCGATGGATGAAACATTTTTTTATCATAGCGGGTGGAAAAATTGAAGATGCATTTGCGATAGAGGTTTTAAAAGGCTTTGCTGAAAAAACAGTGATCGCTGCAGATTCCGGTATGGAATTTTTGCGGAGAAATGAAATTGTTCCACAGGTCATTATCGGCGATTTTGATTCGGTAAGCAAAGAGACACTGGAATGGTTTCAGAAAAAAGAAGGGATCGTCTGGCACAGATTGAATCCTCAAAAGGATGACACAGATACAGAATTCGCGCTGCGTCTTGCAATTTCCATGGGAGCGGAGTGCATCACAGTGCTTGGTGGTACCGGTTCAAGGTTAGATCATGTGCTGGGGAATATTGAACTTCTGGGCATAGGGTTAGAGCTGGGAGTTGAAATTGAACTGCTGGATGCAAATAACCGTATCCGTATGACAGATCACGGCATGGTACTAAAAAAAGAGGAACAGTTTGGAAAATATGTTTCCCTGATTCCGTATACCGCGCAGGTAGAGCATCTGTATCTTGCGGGATTTAAATATCCGCTTGCCGATTATTGCTTAAAGGGTTTCTGTTCAATTGGTGTGAGTAATGAGATCACTGAAGAACAGGCAGAAATTACATTTGAAAATGGAATATTGATCGTCATTGAATCGCGGGATGATGCGGCAATGGCGGATGAATCATAGAAAAAGACGGAATCAGCCAATTTTTATGGCGGGTTCCGTCTTTTTGCAAAACAGTTATTGTTTTCGGCAGCCAGTGTGGTAGTCAGCGGAGGATTGGTTCTTCTGCTTTACAGGTATATCGGGCTTACAGGTGCAGCAAGGGAAAAACTCTGACGGAGAATGGAGTTCCAGTTGCTTTTCTGATATAGAAATCGTACAACAATTACCGTTTGCTTTTCTTTATCAATAGTGTAAAAGGCAAGGTAATTATTGATTATAATAAAACGAATTTCCCAACTCGCCAGAACGGGGTCATCTACAAGATAATATTTTTCGGGCATATCCGAGAGTGAGTTGATTTGTTTTGTAGCTGCATCAAGCAGATGCTCGGCTGCGGTGGGGTTCTTCAGTGTAAATTCGATGTAGTCAGCGGCACGCAGGATATCACGTTCTGCGGTAGCTGTGATGTGGATGCTATAACTCATCTGCGACGTTTGCTCCGAATATCAGCCATTGCTTCAGAGAATGGTCGTGTGTTGTCAGAGGCAATATCATTCATACCCTCTTTAATCTGGCTATATAATTCAAAGCGACTGGTTAATTCTTCGTAGGCTTCAATGCTCATAACGGCAAGGTCACCTTTTCCATAAATGATGACCAAGAAATATGCTTCTGGGTCATTTCATTTACCCTATGGCGGGGAGGATTTTTCTTGAATATTAGCACTAGCCATGTTAATATACTATTTGTCATATGGTGGCTTCTTTTATTTAATAAAGGGAGCAAATAAGAATATGGGAGTTGATTTAAAAGAGATTTAGGTCTAAATCTAAGCCAACGAAAAAAAGAAGCCAAACAATGGAATGGATTTAAAGAAAACAACAAGAGACCTAATACGGTTAGAAATGGAAACTACCCAAAACTAAAAAAAGAAATAGAACCATTTGCAACACGATTTCTGGAAAGTGCATCAGGAGAGTATGCAAAGAGTTACAAAATGCTATCCCAAATGATGGAACATAGCTCAATAAAAATCACATTAGATTTATATAGTCACTTGACCGAAGAAACAGTGAAAACCGAGATAGATAAGTTTTCCAATTATATGGATAGAATGGTTTTTGCATAAGTTCATGAAAGGTCATAAATGAAATATATAAAAATGGGGGACAAGATGGGGGACAACCACATGAAAAGTCCTTGAAACACTAGAAAAATAAGAAAGAAGGAAAATAAAATGAAACTTGGAATCGTCGGACTCCCAAATGTCGGAAAGTCTACATTATTTAATTCACTTACGAAGGCAGGCGCACTTTCGGCGAATTATCCATTCGCTACGATCGATCCGAATGTGGGAATTGTATCCGTGCCGGATGAGAGAATTGTAAAGCTTGGTGAACTCTACCACACGAAAAAAGTTACACCAGCAACGATTGAATTTGTTGATATTGCAGGACTTGTAAAGGGTGCAAGTAAGGGGGAAGGATTGGGAAACCAGTTTCTTGCAAACATTCGTGAAGTAGATGCAATCGTTCATGTCGTACGCTGCTTTGAGGATACAAATATCATCCATGTGGATGGATCCATTGACCCGGCAAGAGATATTGAAACGATCAATCTTGAACTTATTTTCTCAGATATTGAGATCCTTGACAGAAGAATCTCAAAAATTGCAAAGCAGGCAAGAATGGATAAGACGCTTGCGAAAGAGCTTGAACTTGTAGAGGCAGTAAAGAAGCATCTTGAAGATGGCAAGATGGCAAGAACGTTTGAAGTACCGGACGATGATGATGCACAGATCTGGTTTAAGGGATACAACCTTCTTACAGCAAAACCTACGATCTATGCGGCAAACGTGGCAGAGGATGATCTTGCAGATGACGGAGCATCGAATCCGCACGTTGCGAAAGTCAGAGAGATGGCGAAAGAAGAAGGCGCAGAAGTATTCGTAATCTGTGCGCAGATAGAGCAGGAACTTGCAGAGCTTGATGAGGATGAGAAAAAAGAATATCTTGAGGATCTCGGTGTTGAGTCAAGCGGACTTGACAAGCTTGTAGCTGCAAGCTATTCACTTCTTGGACTGATATCATTCCTCACTGCCGGGGAAGATGAGTGCCGTGCATGGACGATCAAAAAAGGCACAAAAGCTCCACAGGCAGCAGGAAAGATCCACACGGATTTTGAACGTGGATTTATCAAGGCTGAGGTTGTAAACTATCAGGATCTATTAGATAATGGAAGTCTTTCCGCAGCGCGTGAAAAAGGAATCGTCGGAATGGAAGGAAAGGATTATGTGGTCAAAGACGGAGATGTAATCTTATTCCGCTTTAATGTATAAAAAATAGTCTAAAAATATACCGGGACGCATATGGTTTTCTAAATGAACGGATTTGGAAGACTATATGCGTTTTTGTGAATTTCAGAAAAAAGAAGTGATCAATGTATGTGACTGCAAGTGTCTTGGAAATGTCTGTGATCTGGAGTTTGATGAGCATGACGGATGTATCCGGACGATTATTGTTCCTGGACCGGCAAAGTTTTTTGGATGTGTGGGAAGAGAATTTGAACTGCATATTCCATGGTGCAAAATCGTAAAAATCGGACCGGATATCATATTGGTTGATATAGAAGAAAAAGAAGTTCGTAAGAAAATACAGTAAAACGAAAATATTTCGAAACTTTTCGTTGAAATAACCAAAAACAGGTGGACATAACAGGGAAAATTATGTTGACAATTACAAAAACAATGGATATACTTTTAATAAATGGGGTCTGTGCATAGGAGGTAGCTTATGAAGTGTCCGTTTTGCAGCAGTGAGAATACGAGAGTCATTGATTCAAGACCGGCAGACGATAACAATTCGATTCGCCGCAGACGGTTATGCGATGAATGTGGGAAGCGCTTCACAACATATGAGAAGGTTGAAACGATACCGCTTATCGTGATTAAAAAGGACAATAACAGGGAGCAGTATGACCGTTCCAAAATTGAAGCAGGGGTACTGCGGGCATGTCATAAGAGACCAATTTCTGTCAATCAGATCAATCAGTTAGTCGATGAGGTTGAGACGGAAATATTTAATCGTGAGGAGAAGGAGATCCCGAGCAGTCTGATCGGAGAACTTGTGATGGATAAGCTGAAAGATCTCGAGGCAGTTGCATATGTAAGGTTTGCTTCGGTATATCGTGAGTTTAAAGATGTGAATACATTTATGAGCGAATTGAAAAAGATGTTAGACAAGTAACGGAACGCTAAAATTATGCTAAAGTATTTACAAAGGCAGACCGATATAGTTTTTGTCAAGAAGAAGATGCAGATGGATGGGATTGGGTGGTATGAATATTTCAGGTATCCGTATACAGGCGGGGTTTTATGATTACAATACCATAAAGAATACTCAGATTCAGGAGAAAAGTGTACCAAATGTCATAGATACGGCGGGGGAAGATACCCGTGTGGCTGAGGTTACAGAGAGTGAGAGGGATAACAAGCCGGATCATGGTGCCACAGAGTATGCGAAACAATATCAGCCGGATGCAGAGTATGATCTGAAAGGAATCGCGAGCGATATTACAAGTCTGGATGTAGAGAAAGCTATCTCCGATATGAAGAAGGATCAGGTGTTACAGCAGTATCAGTTTTTTGTTGGAGAGCGTATGAGCCAGACCGGATTATTATATATTCGTCCGAATGAGAATTTCTCATTGTAAACAGAACATTGATGATGGAAAGGGGATTGCCTGTGGGTGATTCTCTTTTTTACTGGATATTTTTTGGAAAGTATAGTACACTGTACTTTGTATGAAAATTTACATGAAAAAATATGTATGCAGACCAAATTTGCAGGCAAATAAAAATATACATACAAACCCAAATTTGTATGAAAATGAGGATAAGAAAATATGATGGAAAAGTTCTATCCGGATGAGTATCTGGATTCAACCTACGAGATAGATTTTGATGAATTGTATGCACAGGGGTATCGCGGTGTGATTTTTGATATAGACAACACACTGGTGCGGCATGGAGCACCGGCGGATGAGCGTGCATGTGCACTGTTTGCACATTTAAAAGAACTGGGATTTGCGTGTATGCTGTTGTCAAACAACAAGGAACCGCGTGTGAAAATGTTTAATGATGCAGTCAATGTTTCTTATATCTATAAGGCGGGCAAACCGAATCCGGCAAATTATAAAAAGGCGATGGAGGAACTGGGGACAGATACCGGCAATACCATTTTTGTCGGAGATCAGATTTTTACGGATGTATATGGTGCAAAGCGTGCCGGTATCCGCTCGATCCTGGTAAAACCGATTCATCCCAAAGAGGAGATACAGATCGTGTTAAAACGGTATCTGGAAAAGATCGTGCTGTATTTCTACAGAAGAGATCTGGAAAAAAATAAAGAAAAACAATAGACAGCATATTTTTGGGCAGCGCTTTTGTTATGGATAAAATGCTCATTTAAGAGTAAATAAAATAGAAAGAAATGAGGAAAAAAATGAAAATTGCGATTGGAAATGATCATGCAGCAACAGAGTTAAAATTTGTCATCATGGATTATTTGAAAGAATTAGGTCATGAGGTCATTAATTTTGGAACAGATACCTTAGACAGCTGCAATTATCCGGAGTACGGTGAAAAAGTCGGACGTGCTGTTGTGGCAGGAGAGGCAGACTGCGGAGTGCTGATCTGCGGAACCGGAGTTGGTATTTCGATTGCTGCGAATAAAGTAAAGGGAGTACGTGCGGCTGTATGTTCTGACTGTGCAACTGCAAGACTTGTCAAAGAGCATAATAATGCAAACATTATTGCATTCGGTGCAAGAATCGTAGGAACAGAGCTTGCAAAAGACATCGTAAAAGCATATTTAGATGCAGAGTTTTCAGGCGGAAGACACCAGACGAGAATTGATCTGATCCATGAGATTGAGGAGCGAAATGAATAAATCCGCAGTTTTTTTGTCAATTTGATGGAGCAAAACGAAAAAAAGCTTGAAATGTACAGGCATTTATTATAAAATAGAAAAATCAGAGAGTCCAAAACTCGGGCGTATGTTTAAGGAGGAAGTTACATGATTTCAGCAGGAGATTTCAGAAATGGTATTACCATCGAGTTAGAGGGTAACATTTACCAGATCATTGAATTCCAGCACGTTAAACCAGGTAAAGGTGCAGCGTTTGTTAGAACTAAGTTAAAAAATATTAAGAGTGGCGGTGTTGTTGAGAAAACATTCCGTCCTACAGAGAAATGCCCACAGGCACGTATTGACAGAAAAGATTATCAGTATCTGTATGCAGATGGTGATTTATTCTACTTTATGGATGTTGAGACATATGACCAGATCGCTTTATCCAAAGACGATATCGGTGATGCCTTAAAGTTTGTAAAAGAGAACGAAATGGTTAAAATGTGCTCCCACAACGGAAGCGTATTCGCAGTAGAGCCACCTCTGTTCGTAGAGTTAAGAATTACTGACACAGAGCCAGGATTCAAAGGCGATACAGCAACAGGTGCTACAAAACCGGCAGTTGTTGAGACTGGTGCAACTGTATCTGTTCCATTATTCGTTGAGCAGGATGATGTGATCAAGATCGATACAAGAACAGGTGAGTACTTATCCAGAGTTTAATGGGTGCGAGTGCTGATTTGGCATAGAAGACCCCGGAAGCGTTTTGTTTCCGGGGTTTTTTCGTCTAGTACATCGTTTCGTAAATAATTATACCAATCCGCAGGCAAGTGAATGGTGTAGTTATTTTGAAAACGATGTACTAGTATAGTACTCTATCAGGATTAAGGTGGACAGGAGAGAGTCATGAAGAAAATTGCACTGATTATGGATGGCTGGAAAAGGTGGTTTACTTTTGCATGGCCGGCAGGAATTCTTCAGAGAATCAGACAGACCGGCGAGGAAGTGAGTCTGTACATCTTTAACAGTTCGGGCGGATGGAGCTGCGATGAGGAGTATAATACCGGTGAGTATAATATATACCGGCTTCCGGATCTGCGTGAGTTTGACGGAATCATTCTTGATCTCAATAACATTGGCTATCCGGAGGTGTGGGAAGATGTGATACGGCGGGCAAAAGAGTCCGGTGTACCGGTCATTTCCATTGCAAATGAGATTGAAGATTTTTATTATGTCGGAATCAACAATGAAAAAGCAATGCGGATGATGATTGAACACCTTTATGAGAAACACGGATGTAAAAAATACTGGTTTGTCATGGGCCCGGAAGATAATTATGAGAATGTAAAAAGAATTGCTGCCTTAAGGGCATATATGGATGAAAAGCAGCTTACATATTCGGAGTCTGATTTTTATTGTGAGAGCTTTGAATATCAGTGCGGAGTCAACGGATTTGAAAAATTGCTTGAAACACACGATAAAGGCAGGCTGCCACAGGCGATTATCTGTGGAAATGATAATATTGCAGTTGGCGTGTGCGAGGCAGCCACGGCGCACGGATACCAGGTGCCGGAAGATTTTTGTGTGACAGGTTTTGATAATTTTGACAAAGCGGCATATTATGAACCGAGGATTTCCACAATCAGTCATATCCGGGAAAATGTCGGAATCGCATGTGTAGATCTGTTTCTTCACATCTGGAAAGGGGAAAAACCGGACCGGTTTTATTATACGGATACAGAAGGCATTTTCTGGGACAGCTGTGGCTGTATGCCGGGAGAAGTGCCGGATCAGGCAGAATATTTAAAAGGGCAGGTCATGTATGGAATTGAGACAGCACGGTTTGAGGATGAAGTATTTTCCCTGGAATACGAGCTTCTCAAATGCAATACAGTCCGTGAGATGATGTATTGTATTCCACAATGTATCCCGTCTTTAAAGTGTGATGCGATGTATTTGATACTGGATTCACATATGGATACGTATAAGGAACAGGTGAAAACACATCGGAGCCTCAGCTTTTTTGAGGAGGAAGATTTTCATGTGGAGGGCTATCCGAAATGCATGCAGGTAAAGTTTGCATATAAAAATGGTAAAATGCTGGATACAGACCAGATGGAGATCGAAGGTATTTTTCCATTTTTTGAACCACAAAAGGGCGGAACGGATTTTCTGTTTCTGCCAATGCATTTCAGAAACCGTACAGTCGGGTATTTTGTTATTGAAAATGCAGTTTATCTGATGGAAAAACAATATCTGTTCCAGGTGATAAAAACACTGACCAATGCGATGGAAAATCTCCATAAAAAAGAAAAATTAGAGCATATGAACCAGATCCTTTCCGATCTTTATGTCAGGGATTCTGTGACGGGACTTTATAACCGCATGGGATACCAGAAGTTGTCGATAAGTTACTTCACGATTATGCGCGAGAAAAAAATGCCTGTGTTAGTGATGTTTATCGATTTAGACCGGTTGAAATACATTAACGATACTTTTGGACATGAGTATGGGGATTTTGCAATCGTTTCCATTGCAAAAGCGATGTTGAAACACTGTGATGCAGATGCAATCGCAGCGCGGACAGGCGGCGATGAGTTTATTGTATTAGAGGGCGCAAAGGACGAGGAATCCGGCAGGGTATTAGCACAGAAGATCCGGACGGAATTGAGTAAGACACAGAGAGCAATGCAGCTCCCTTTTGATTTGAGCGCAAGTATCGGTGCTGTGGTCGCACATCCCGGGGAAGAAAACGTGTTAGAGAGTTATGTAAAACAGGCTGAGATGCTGATGTATGAGGAAAAAGCGGAGAAAAAAGTAAGCAGGGACAGTTGACAGATGAGAAAATTTTTGCGTGGCAGACTGCAGGGATATGGCAGGGCATACCGGTTGAATCTGAAAGATACCGGATGGGGAATGAAATTGGTGGTGCTTGTGATCACGGGATTTTTCTGCGGTGCACTGGCATCTGAATATTTTGGAACGAAACTGATTTTTTTCGTTGGAGGAGTGATCTTAGGCGATATGCTGTTCGCGGGGGCAGCATGTCTGTTTTCGCGCATCGGCGGCCGCATCTGGCATCGCAATATTGAGAGTTTTTTGTATGGGATTGCAGGATTTTTGATATTTGTCTGCTGCTGTGTATATGGAAGTGTTGGCAATGAACATATGGTCAGCACTTTTTTTGCTGTATTGATTTATTTTTTGCTGCTGTTATCGGGAAGATTTATCTGGGCGTGGCTTGTGAAACGACGGCATACACTGTTTAGCGGAATCCACTTTGCAGCGGGCTGCATCGTCTGGTGCGCATTTTTGGCATTTTTGTTTGGACAGGGATTTTCGGACAGATATATTTCGGATTATCTCAAAAAAAATATCTATGTGACACAGGCAGGTGAGGTGGCAGGATTTGCAGATTACTGTGCAAAAGGAGCATATACGCCCGTCTGTTTGACCTATGGTCCGGATGGTGGAACCGATATGACGACGGGGACAGTGGATTTAAGTCCATATGTGGCAAAAGAGAAAAAGTGGCACAGAATCTATCGCAGTTTCTTTACGAAACATACCAGAAAAGATGCACCAATCGCGGGAAAAATCTGGTTTCCTAAGGAGGCAGAAAACTGTCCGGTCGTGTTTATGGCGCACGGCAACCACAGCATTACGGCAGAGTCATATCGTGGATATGATTATCTCGGAGAGTATCTGGCATCACACGGCTATGTGTTCGTCTCTGTGGATGAAAATATTTTAAATGAGAGAAGTGGGGAAAATGATGCGCGCGCTGTTCTTCTTTTGGAAAATATCGGGGAGATCTTAGAGAAAAACGGGGATGAATCGCAGCCGGTCTACAGTAAGATCGATGAGGACAATATTGCACTGATGGGACATTCGCGGGGCGGTGAGATGATCGCGGATGCATATCTTTTTAATGAGTATGATGCATATCCGAGCAATGGAATGTTTATGTTTGATTATCATTACAGAATCCGGGCACTTATCGCAGTTGCACCGTCTGTCAGCCAGTATCTGCCGGCGGGGCATGAAACGGAATTGTCAGATGTCGATTATCTGGTGCTGCAGGGGGCAAACGATCAGGACATCAGTGTTTTTCTCGGAAATGAGCAGTATGAGAATGTTTCATTTTCAAAAGACGGATCGTATATAGCATCCTCGCTCTATATTGCCGGTGCAAATCACGGGCAATTCAATACGGAATGGGGAGAATATGATATCGGGAGGCCGTTTTCCCTGTGGCTGAATGTAAAAAATTTTATTACAGCGGAGGATCAGCAGGAGATCTTAAAAATTGCCTCGCTTGTTTTTTTAGATAAGAGCTTAAAGGGAAAAGACACCTATGCGGATTTTCTGACAGATTATGCAAAGTATGCGGAATATCTGCCGGAAACACTCTATGTGCAGCAGTATGAAACGTCAGACGCTTTGTTTATCACTGATTATGAGGAGGACTCTGATTTAGAAACGGCACCATGTGGCAGCGTATCAGCGGAGCATTTTACAATGTGGACGGAGGAAGAATTGGCGGATTCTGAATCGGCGATGGGAAAGAGGGAGAACCATGCAGTGCGCCTGAAATGGAAGGACACTAAAGCGGCATATTATGAGATCGCACTGGATGAGCCGATGGCAATGGGAGAGGGCGGAATCTGTTTTGATGCCATGGATTTGAGGGAGAAAGCGGAGAATGAACCGATGGATTTTTCTGTGGTGCTGACAGATATCCATGGAAATCGTGCGGTCAGTACTTTATGCGATTCTACGATCCTGTATCCGGCATTTCCGGTAAAATTATCCAAGCTCCAGTATATCACAGGAAAAAATGAATATAAGAGGCAGCTTCAGACCGTGCATATCACGGAAAAGCAGTTTACGGAGGAAAACGGATTTGACAGGAGTCAGATCAGAAGTGTACGGTTTGCGTTTGACAGGATAGAAAACGGTGCGGTGAACATGGATAATATCGCTTTTGTAAACTAGAAAAAAGAAAATTTTCCGGGAAGGTGCATATAATAGTGGAAAGAATGATACAAAGGGGAAAATATGCAATTTTTAATACAGGGAGACCGTGGTATCTGGGTGGAATATTTGCAGCTTGCATTGACCAGAGCGGGATATCCGACGAGAATTGACGGAATTTTCGGGGAGCACACCTGTCAGGCGCTGAAAGATTTTACCGGAAATACGGATATGTGTACGGTAAACCGTGCGGTATGGGAGCAGTTAAAACCATATCTGACCGGATACCGCATGCATACGATCGAAAAGGGAGATACGGTCTTTGGACTGTCGCGCAGATATGGGACAACGGAGGAGGCAATCCTTGTGGCAAATCCGTTGATCGATCCGGATGATCTGGTTGTTGATGCCGTTTTGGCGATCCCGCTTGGATTTCCGCTAGTTCCGCAGATGGTAAAATATACGTCAGTCCTGACACAGTGGATCGTAGAGGGACTTGTGGTGCGCTATCCGTTTCTGTCCGCCGGTGTCATCGGAAAAAGTGTGATGGGAAAGGATATTCACAGCCTTTGGATTGGAACCGGTGAGAAACAGGTATTTTACAGCGCTTCCTATCATGCAAATGAGAGTATTACAACGCCGGTGCTCTTAACGTTTGCAGAGGAGTACGCGGCGGCTTATGCGGCGGGCGGAAACATTGCTTTTTCATCGGCCACCCGGGAGGAAAATGACGGACAGACGGGCATGGGGCAGGAATCGGTGGATGCGCGGACTTTGTTTGATGAATTCAGGCTCTGCATGGTGCCGCTTGTGAATCCGGACGGGGTGGATTTAGTCAATGGTCTGTTAAACAGTGGTGTATATTACCGCAGGGCAAAACGGATCGCGGATGATTATCCGTCGATCCCGTTTCCGGATGGCTGGAAGGCAAATATTGACGGGGTAGATTTAAATCTGCAGTTTCCGGCGGGCTGGGAGATAGCAAAACAGATCAAGTTTTCTCAGGGCTATGACAAACCTGCACCACGGGACTACGTCGGAAAAGCACCGCTCACGGCACCGGAGAGTGTTGCAGTCTATGAACTGACAAAAGAGAATGATTTTTTACTGATCCTTGCATACCACACGCAGGGTGAAGTCATTTACTGGAAATATCTTGATTATGAACCGGCAAGGTCAAAAGAGATCGCAGATTATTTCGGCAGTGTGAGTGGCTATGCGGTGGAAGAAACACCGGGTGCCTCCGGCTATGCCGGATACAAAGACTGGTTTATCGAGGAATATGACAGATCGGGCTATACAGTCGAGGCGGGCATGGGAGAAAATCCACTGCCGATGACACAGTTTGAGAGAATTTATCATGACAATAAGGGAATTTTGGTTGGCGGCATGACGCAGCTGCGTTAAAATCAAAAGAAAAAGGGCGGCAGAATAAGAAAGAATCCTGGTTTACAGGATTCTCTGCCTGCTTTATAGAAAATTTTTCACGGCTGGGACTAATGTAAAAACTATAGCTTATGAGATAGTTTGTGGCAGATTATTTGAAAAGGAGAATGTGAAAAATGATAAAAATAGATCTGATCACCGGATTTTTAGGTTCCGGGAAAACAACGTTTTTAAGGAAGTATGCCTCTTATCTGATCACGCAGGGGCAGAATATCGGAATACTGGAAAATGATTTTGGAGCCGTCAATGTGGACATGATGCTGCTTGGCGATCTAAGGGGGGACAACTGTGAACTTGAGATGATATCGGGCGGATGTGATGCTGATACGCACCGGAGACGTTTTAAAACCAAGCTGATCTCGATGGGAATGTGCGGTTATGACCGCGTGATCGTGGAGCCATCCGGGATCTATGATGTGGACGAGTTCTTTGACACGCTCCATGAGGAGCCGCTAGACGGCTGGTATCAGATCGGAAATGTCATCACCGTCTTAGATTCGAATCTGGAAGAAAACCTGCCGGAAGGTGCAGATTTTCTGCTTGCGTCGCAGGCAGCGAATGCAGGGTGTATTATTCTTAGTAAGACACAGGAGACAACAGAACCGGATCAGAAAAATGCGGTTGACCATTTAAACCGTGCACTGGAAAAAATCGGGTGTAAGAGACAGTTTGATAAAGTTTTCGCAAAAGACTGGGATAAGCTGACGGATGAGGACTTTAAAAAGCTGTTATCCTGTGGCTATCGCATGGAAAACTACCTCAAACCGGATCTGACACAGGAGAAAACATTTCAGTCTCTCTATTTTATGAATATGCACCTGACAGAGGTCAAATTACAGGAAGCCGCACAAAAATTGTTCTCGGACAAGTCCTGTGGAAATGTATTCCGCGTCAAGGGATTTATGAAGAATGAAAAAGAGCAGTGGATCGAACTCAATGCGACCCAAAAGAATCTGGTGATCTCACCAATCAAAATGGGGCAGGAGGTCATCATCGTGATCGGGGAACAGCTGGTGGAGGATGCAATCCGCAGCTGTCTGGAAGTATAGGATCTTAATTGCATTGAACAGTACAGAAATGAGGAGTACCATGCAGACATATTATCAGTTTTACTGGAACAAAATTGATGAGGAAAGTATAAGGATTTTGAGGATATTTGGAGAGTCAGAGGACGTCATCGTGCCGGAGACGATAGGCGGACGTGCAGTCATGGAGGCGGGGGATTACTGCTTTGCGGCGTCGAAACGCCTGCCGTCAGAATACGAGTGCACGGTCTGTATTTATGACACGGAGGAAAAAAAGTGGCAGGAGATACCGGCAGATGGTGCAGACTGGAACACACGCCTCGTGGAACTTAGCGGTGACAGGTTAAAAAAGGTGACACTGCCGGATAATATGCACAAAGTGGGAAACTATGCATTTTACAACTGCACCGCATTAGAAATGCTTGAGACCGGAAAGTATCTGGAAGAGATCGGAAGCGATGCTTTTATGAACTGTAAAAAGTTTCATTTTCTGACGGTACGCTGTGATGTGGGGGAGCGCAGCGGGGCAAATCAGATCTTAAGCCGGATTTCTGCAGATATGGAAGTGACATTTCAAGGAAAAACTGGGCAGACAGCCGTCTTTTATCCTGAATATTGTGAGAGCTATGATGAGATCGCTCCGGCACATATTTTTGGGCGGAGTATCGAGGGAGAAGGCTTCCGGGCAAGGCAGTGTTTTAAGGAGGGAGTCCCGGATTTAAGCCAGTATGATACGATTTTTCCGAAAGCATGTGCGGAGGAAAAAGAAAATACGCTGCTTCACATTTTAAGCCTGCGGCTGCGTTATCCGGTCAGTCTCACGGATGAGGCGAAGGAGCGGTATGTGGCACATTTAAGGGAGCAGGAATTATATATCATACCCAAACTTGTAGGACAAAAAAACATGGAACGGATCACATTTTTCTGTGAAAATGGCTGGATCACACAGGCGGCAGTCAAAGCCGGATTAGAACAGGCTTCCCGGATGGAGTGGGCAGAGGGAACGGCAGAACTTTTGCATTTGCAGAGAAAATACTTTACAGAACAGAAAAAAGAACGATATTCATTTGATGAACTGTGGTAAAAGAATGTTAATCTACTGTAATTTAAAGGAGAAACCCAAATGGCGCATATACAGACAGAGTCAGAGTGGCAGGAAGAGATGTCGGCAAAGATCGTGGAATTTGTACGGCATGAATTATACATGGAACTGCGGTATTTAAAACTGGCATTATCGCAGTTACAGTTAAAGTCCGATCCAGATCTGCGGGCATTTGCGACGGATGGTGCGTATCTTTATGTGGCACCGGAATGGCTGATCGGGATTTTTGAGAAAAATGCACAGTATTTAGGCCGTGCATATCTGCACACGGTATTACACTGCATTTTTTCCCATCTGTGGATCGGCGGAAACAGGGACAGAAAAACGTGGCATTTAGCGTGTGATATTGCGGTGGAATACACGATCGACCAGATGCAGGCGGAGTGTACAAAACGTATTTTAAGCTGGACGAGAAAACAGATGTATGACAGGCTGAAAGAGCAGAAACAGGGGATTTCCGCGGCAGTGATATACCGGATGATCGAGAACGAAGAGCTGGAACAAAAGATTCTGCTCCAAAAGGAATTTTACACGGATGACCATTGTTATTGGCCGAAAAAAGAGGACGGACAGGCAAAGCAGGAACAGGCGGTAAGAAACCAGAACCAGTGGAACAAGATCGCAAGGCAGACGAAGATGGAACAGGAGATGCGCGGCGGCGAGACGACGGACGGCGAAGATTTATTTCTGGCGCAGGCGGCAGCGGAAAAGAGCAGAAGAAGTTATAAGGATTTTTTGCAGCGTTTTTCCGTGCTGCGCGAGGAAATCGGAGTGGATCCGGAGGAGTTTGACTTAAACTACTATACCTATGGATTGAAATTATATGGAAATATGCCGCTGATGGAGCCGCTTGAGAGTCGTGAGGTAAAAAAGATCCGCGAGTTTGTAATCGCGATCGACACCAGTTACTCGACGAGTGGTACTCTGGTGGAACAGTTTTTAAAGGAGACGTTTTCTATTCTGACGCAGAAAAACAGCTTTTTTGCGCAGTCAAAGATCCGTGTGATCCAGTGTGATAATCAGATCCGGTCGGATGTGGAATTAAGAAGCGAGCGGGATATTGCGGCACTGATGCAGAAATTTACGGTTGCGGGCGGTGGAAGCACGGATTTTCGTCCGGTATTTTCGTATGTCAATGACCTGATCGAGCGCGGAGAGTTAAAAAATATTGGTGGGCTTTTGTATTTTACGGATGGCAGGGGGACTTATCCGAAAATGAGACCGGACTATCAGACGGCATTTTTGTTTTTAGAGGACTATGATAATGCGGCGGTTCCGCCATGGGCAATCCGGCTTAAGTTAGAGCCGGAGGAATTTGCAGGGATGCCATAAGGGGGACATGAATCAGAAAGTTGAATGAAGGAGAAGGGAAAATGAAATCAAAAATAGATTTGAGCGGAATGTGGGAATTTTGCCTTGACGGGGACAAAAAAGGCATGGAACAGGAATTTTATAACAGACATTTTTCGGACACGATCGCATTGCCGGGAACGACCTCGGAGGCAAAAAAGGGCGGGCGGAGAGAGAAAAGAGAGATAGGATATCTGACCGAACCTTATCATTTTGAGGGGTATGCGTGGTATGGCAGAGAGGTGGAAGTAAAAGATTATCAGCCGGGGGATCAGGTCATTTTAAAATTAGAGCGCACAAGAAAATCTTATGTGTGGATCGATGGCGTGTTTGTGGGAAGCCGTGAGAGTTTCTGCACAAGCCATATCTATGATCTGACTGCATATTTAATGCAGGGCAGGGGACACCTTTCTGTCATGATCAGCAATGTGGATTATAAGGCGCCGGGCGGTCATATGACATCCCCGGATACTCAGACGAACTGGAACGGCATCTTAGGTGAAATTTCACTTCGGGTGTATCGCGGTGTGCGGCTTAAAGATGTTTTTGCAGAGTCGTGTTGGAAGAAACGGCAGCTTAAGATCGCTGTAAATGCAGCGGTGGATGATAAAATATCGCAGTTTTATGCAAAGCTTGCGGTCAGTCTTTGCAAAAAAGGGGAATCCGTGGACTGGTTTTGTGAGAGCGTGCCGGTACAGCTTACTGCGGGAGCAAATGAGATCACACATACATTTGATCTAAAAGGACAGAATGAACCGGAAGGCTGGAATGAGTACACGCCGGTTCTCTATGAAATGAGGGTGGAAATTTCCGGAGAGACGTCCGGCGGCACTTATGCGGATGAAAAAAAGATCTGCATTGGTTTTCGGGATCTCACAACGGATGAGCGGAGTTTTTATCTGAATGGACAGCCTCTGCTGCTGCGTGGAAAACACGACGGAATGATCTTTCCGCTGACTGGCTATGCCCCAATGGATGTGCAGTCCTGGGAAAAGGTGTTTCTGACCGCAAAGGATTACGGGATCAACCACTACCGGTTCCACACCTGCTGTCCGCCGGAAGCTGCATTTGTGGCAGCGGATGAGGTCGGAATGTATTTAGAGCCGGAACTTCCGTTTTGGGGAACGATCGTGGCGGAAGGGGAGCCGGAGTATGATAAGACGAGACAGGAATTTTTAAAACAGGAAGGCTATGATATCTTAAGGGAATACGGAAACCATCCGTCATTTCTCCTGTTTTCACTGGGAAATGAGCTGTGGGGAAATCCGAAAGTGTTAGATGAGATCCTCGGTGATTATAAAGCGGTGGACCGCCGTCACTGGTATGTGCAGGGATCAAATAATTTTCAGTTTGTGCCGACTGTGCTTGTTAATGATGATTTTTTCTGTGGGGTACGTTTTTCAAAAGAGCGGCTGTTCCGTGGATCCTATGCCATGTGTGATGCCCCGCAGGGCCATGTGCAGGTTAAAAGACCGGAAATGGAATACAGTTATGATGATAAAATCCGTCCGGCACAGAAAGCAGAGATGGAGAGTGGTGTCGGGGAGATCGAGATCCAGTTTGGAACAGGGACAAAGAAGGTAAAGGCAGAAGGAAAGGAAGAGTTGATCCCTCACATCCCGGTCGTATCCCACGAGATCGGGCAGTACGAGACATACCCGGATTACCGGGAAATCGAAAAATATACCGGAGTGCTTGTGCCGGAGAATTTAAAGATATTTAAGGAACGGCTGGAGCAGGCCGGCATGGTACATATGGCGCAGAAGTTTTTTCAGGCGTCCGGGAAACTTGCTGTGCAGTGTTATAAACGTGAGTTAGAGACGGCATTTAAGAGCAGGGAACTTGCAGGTTTTCAGATCTTAGATCTCCAGGATTTTACCGGACAGGGGACGGCATTGGTCGGTATCTTAAATGCTTTTATGGAAAATAAGGGATTGATCACGGCGGACGATTGGAGAAGTTTTTGTTCGGATTGTGTGCTGATGCTTTCTTTTCCATCCTTCGTGTATGAAGAAGGAATGGAATTTTCCTACCGCGTCCTGTTTTCAAACATGAATCCGGCAGAACTTAAAGATGCAAGAATCGTTGTGACCATGCAAAATAAAGTGACCGGGGAGCGCATGAGAAATGAGACAGAGCGGATGCATTTTACACAGACGCGTCTGAGTGAATACGCTGACGGAACATTTCGGATTCCGGAGTGTGGTGTGCCGCAGGTTTATGAGGTCCATGTGGAGATAGAGGGAAGCAGTATAGAGAACAGTTATGAGATCTATGCCTTTCCGAAATGCCATTCTAAACTGGGGGATGTTGTGAACATACTGCGTCAGAAGGCGGATACGCTGCCGGTCATCACCGATCGGTATGAAGAGTTAAAGCGTGCGGTGGCAGAAGGCAGGAAAGTGTTATTTTTTGGCACCGGTATCCGGGATGCCTATGCAATGATCGGAACCTACTGTACGGATTTCTGGTGCTACCCGATGTTTGCATCGATCTCCGAGAGCATGAACAGACCAAAACCGGTTGGAACGATGGGACTTTACATCCGCTCAGAGCATCCGGCGCTGGCGGAGTTTGTGACGGAGGAATATGAGACACCGCAGTGGTGGGATATCGTAACAGAGGAAAAAAATGCAATTTTAGACGGGACAGACATTGAACCGATCGTCTGGGTAATCGACAATTTTGCCCGCAATCACAGGCTTGGACTGATCTATGAGGCGAAAGTGGATAATGGAAGCGTACTGTTTTGTCAGCCGGATCTTTTGCATAAAGATGAGATCGCGGCAAAATGGCTGTTCTACAGTTTGTATCAGTATGCCGCGTCAGAGCGTTTTGTGCCGGAACAGACTATGGAACCCGGACAGATCGAAAAAATGTATGGATAAAAACAGAAAATTTTGAAGAAATGCACATTTTGTGATCTTATATTTGGGAGATACTTATGTATTTTAAAAGAAAAGTATATAACGAATTATTAGAATGGAAAAAGACTTATTCAGATAAATACGCTGTTTTGCTTGAAGGTGCCAGACGGGTTGGAAAATCGACGATCGCGGAAAATTTTGCCCAAAATGAATATAAATCATATATTTAATAGATTTTTCAAAAACAGCGAATAATATACGGGAATGTTTTGATGATATAGGAAATTTGAATATGTTTTTTTGAGACTTCAGGCGGAAACCGGAGTGACATTATATGAACATGAGTCATTGATCATTTTTGATGAAGTACAACTTTTTCCTAAAGCAAGGCAGGCAATAAAGCATCTTGTTTTGGATGGGAAATATAGTTATCTCGAAACCGGCTCTTTGATTTCAATAAAGAAAAATGTAAATGAAAAGACTTATAGTTGCAAGCAAAAAGCATGCGGTTCTATATAAATTTAGAAGCGGCATGCTTTTTTTGGGATTCATGTCAAAAAACGCAAATTCACAAAAATACATGCGAATAAAGTCTGAAAATTACCGTATATCCGGAAAATGACAACTGCTATAATGAAATCTGCGTCGACAAATGAAAAAAGTACATGTGGTAAACAAAAATTTTTTTACCTAAAGTTATCAGACAACACGCAATATGACGCGGAAATAAGAGAAAAAATATAAAATAGTACTTATTTACCACACAACGGTTTCTGTGGATATTGAACGAAAAGCGGCACGAAAATAACTTAAAAAATAAAAAATTAAGTAAATGTGAACAAAGTGTGAAAATCCAATAAAATATCTTCTACAAAAAGCAGAAAAGAAAAATGTGCATATTACACAAAAATAATCACAAATATTGACATATAATAATGCAATATATATAATTAAAATTAAGTTAACGATAACTTAAAAGTTAATAGGACTAATAAAATTAGCTGGAAGGGTTTGAGGGGAAGAAATATTGTTATAAATTAAGAGGGGGATAGCCGTGAGAATGGGATTTTTGAAACAGGGGTTTTCGGGTGCACTGGCGGCAGTGATGGTTTTGACATCCGGAGGGCTTTGCGTGGGGCAGAGTGTGACGATTCACGCAGAGACAAAGGCAAAGACGTATGAGGATTATAAAAAAGTGCTCAATTATACGGCAGAATATCAGGGGTATGAAGCCTATAAAGAGGGACTTGAAAATGTAAAAAGACCGGAGACGTCTTATGAGATCAACGGAGCCGATTATGTGACATGTGAGGGCATGGAGCCGGAAGTTCTTACCGATTATGAGGGGATGGAAGGAACCTCTGTCTACACGGAAGAGAGTGGGATGCTTACCTATGAGGTGGACATTGCGGAGGAAGGCATGTATGAGTTTGGTATTTCCTACTATCCGGTAGCGGGAAACGGTTCCTCCATTCAGAGAAGTTTTTTTGTGGACGGCGAACTTTCGTACCGGGAACTTTCACTGATCGAATTTTCAAGAGTGTGGGTAAACACCTCCGATATCTGGGATGAAGACAATCAGGGAAATGATTTAAAGCCTACGCAGATGGAGGCACCGGAATGGCTCTTTTCCAGGTTTTACGATCAGGACGGTTATGTGACGGAACCGCTCTCCATTTTCCTCACAAAGGGAAAACATGAGATCACCGTCGTTTCCCGCAGAGAGCCGATGATCCTTCATTCCATTTATTTACAGAATGAGGAATCGCTTTTTGATTACAAGACCGTGTACGAACAGCAGAAAAAGGACGGGGTATCAGATACCAGCGGACAGTCCATTGAGATCCAGGCAGAATATGCGACGAAAAAGTCGTCGAGAATGCTTTATCCGGTACAGGATCAGTCCTCACCGGCGATCACGCCGTACAGTGCGAAAGAGTTAAAAAATAACTCCATCGGCGGCAATAGCTGGAGACTGACGGGACAGTGGATCGAATGGGAATTTGACGCGGATGCGGATGGCTTTTACAATATCACCTTACATTCGAAACAGAACTTCGTCAAAGGAATCTATGTTTCCCGCAAGATCATGATTGACGGGGAAGTACCGTTTGAGGAATTAAACCATTACGGTTTTACTTATGACAGTACCTGGAAAATGACAACACTCTCCGATGCATCAGGGGAACCATACCGGTTTTATCTGAACAAAGGCCACCACACCTTGCGTATGCAGGTGGTGCTCGGCGATTTTGCCGGAGTCATCAGCGATGTGCAGAGCATTGTGACAGAGTTAAACAGCGAGTACCGCAAGATCATCCGGATCACCGGCGTGTCACCGGATGAGTACCGCGATTACCAGATCGAGAAACGTCTTCCGGAACTCGAGGGCGAACTGAAAGTGATTCGGGATGAACTCGATGAGGTGTTAAACACCTTAGATACACTGGGCGTTGCCGGAAGTGAGGAGACCGTCATTATCACCATGCGGGATCAGCTTAATGAAATCCTGCGGGATACGGAAAAGATCACGAAGATGGTGAAGGCATTTAAAACGAATGTCAGCGCACTTGGAACGTGGATCACGAACGCACAGCAGCAGCCATTACAGTTAGACGCCATCTATATCACTTCTCCGGATCAGAAGGTAACGGAAGAAAACGGATCCGTGGCAGCAGGCGTCGTACATGAGTTTAAGAAATTATTCTATTCCTTTATCGTAGATTACAATGCGATCGGAAATGTTGCGGAGGAAGGCGAGGACAGCAGGACGATCACTGTATGGATCGGAAGCGGACGTGACCAGGCGAACGTCATCAAAGCACTGATCGATGAGACTTTTACACCGGAGACGAATATCAATGTCAATGTACAGCTTGTGGATATGAATACATTACTGCAGGCGACGTTAGCCGGACAGGGACCGGATGTGGCACTGCAGGTGGCAAACGGAACAAACGGAACGGTAGCAACCTCATCCACCGGAACGACGGCATCTTCGAATGATCTTCCGGTCAACTACGGACTCAGAAGTGCAGTTGTGGATCTGACACAGTTTCCAGATTATGAGGATGTAGTGAAACGTTTCCGCGAGAGCGCGGTGGAACCGTTTATGTATGACGGTGCACTGTATGCGCTGCCGGAGACACAGTCGTTTGAGATGATGTTTTACCGGAAAGATATTTTAAACGAACTTGGAATTGAGATACCAAAGACCTGGGATGATATGAAAGTCGTGTTATCCGAGCTTTCCAAAAATCAGATGTCGCTTGGCATGTTGCCGACGGAGCTGACTTTCACCAGTCTTTTATATCAGCACGACGGCGAGCTTTACAATGAAGATGCGACAGCATCCGCGTTAGATTCGGATGAGGCGGTCAATGCATTTAAGACTTACTGTGAGTTCTACACAGATTACAAATTAGACCGTGAGACCTCCGTGGAACAGCGTTTCCGTACCGGAGAATCACCGATCATCATTGCAGACTATACGACTTACAATGTACTTGAAGTATCAGCACCGGATATCAAGGGCTTATGGGGATTTACGGCACTGCCGGGCGTGAAAGAGGAGGATGGAAGCATCAATAATATCTCCGCAAGCACAGGACTTGCATGTATGATGATGAGCGGCACGAAAGATAAGGAAGCATCCTGGGAGTTCATGAAGTGGTGGCTTTCTGCAGAGATCCAGACTTCCTATGGAGAAGAGATGGAAGGTCTGATGGGTGAGGCAGCACGTTATCCGACAGCAAATATTGAGGCATTTGCGAACCTGCCGTGGCCGACCGATGACTACGAGGCGTTGGAGGCACAGTTTGCAAACGTAAAGGGAATCCGTCAGGTACCGGGAAGTTACTTTACCTGGAGAAACGTGAACAATGCGTTCTATACGGTTGCAGTCGCAGATGAAGATAAGAGAATGCAGCCAAGAGAAGCCCTTTATGAATATCTCGAATATATCAATGCCGAGATCACAAGTAAACGCGAGGAGTTTGGTATGAAAACCGCGTCCGATGCGAAGCAGTAAACGCAGGCTGGACAAAGGGAATGGAGATTGGGATGGGAGAAACAAAGAAAATGCAAAAAAGGAGTAAGTGGCAGCAGACAAAACTGGAAATGAAAAAATACAGGATGTCCTATGTGATGATCGCACCGTATTTTATACTGTTCTTTTTATTCACGGTTTTGCCTGTGCTTGCCTCGATCGGGATCAGTTTTACCGATTTCAACATGTTAGAGACACCGAATTTTGTCGGTTGGAGAAATTACATCAAATTGCTTTTGGATGATGATGTATTTAAAAAAGCATTCAAAAACACGATCATCTTTGCAGTGATCACAGGCCCGTTAAGTTACATCATGTGTTTCCTGTTTGCGTGGATCATCAATGAGTTTAAGGGAAAATTAAGGGCGTTTTTGACACTGATCTTTTATGCACCGTCGATTTCCGGTAACGCCTTTATGGTATGGGCAATCATCATTTCCGGTGACCGTTACGGATACTTAAACGGCTGGCTGATGAAGTGGTCATTCCTTTACGAGCCGATTCAGTGGATGAAAACAGAAAAATATGTGCTGCCGATCCTTATTATCGTACAGCTCTGGCTGAGTCTTGGAACCGGATTTTTGACCTTTATCGCAGGTCTGCAGACGGTCGACAAGAGTCTTTACGAGGCTGGTGCGATGGATGGCATCAAAAACCGCTGGCAGGAATTGTGGTACATCACGATTCCGTCCATGCGTCCACAGCTCATGTTTGGAGCCGTCATGCAGATCACACAGTCGTTTGCGGTGGCAGATATCTCCATCAACCTTGCGGGAAATCCGAGTGTGAATTACTCCGGTGCGACCATCGTCACACATCTGATCGATTACGGCAGCGGTACCCGCTATGAGATGGGTTACGCCTGCGCAATCGCAACCGTTTTATTCGCGCTGATGGTTGGAACAAACCAGATCGTACAAAAAGCAATCAGAAGGGTGGGTGAATAGTTTGAAAAGAAAAAAAGATTACTATAAAAAACCATCCCGCTGGAAAATCAGACATACGAAACAGTTAAACCGTTCCATGGCGGGGAACACGATCCTGTTTGTGATCATGGGGATCTGTGGTGTGTTTATGGCACTGCCGCTTGTGATGATCTTAAACAATGCGTTAAAACCGCTGGACGAATTGTTCCGCTATCCGCCACAGATCTTTGTGCGGAACCCGTCACTGGATAATTTCAGCGACCTGTATGTACTGATGTCAAGTTCCTGGGTGCCGTTTACCCGGTATGTGTTAAACACACTGATCATTACAGGGCTCGGAACCGTAGGGCATGTGCTGTTTGCATCCTTAGCAGCCTATCCGCTTGCAAAACATGATTTTCCGGGAAAGAAATTTTTATTCTCGATGGTCGTATTATCATTGATGTTTTCCTACAATGTCACTGCCATCCCGAACTATATGATCATTTCCTGGCTGGGGATCAACAATACATATTTAGCAGTCATTTTACCGGCATTTGCATATGGACTTGGGCTTTACCTGATGAAGCAGTTCATGGAGCAGATCCCGGATTCGCTGATCGAATCGGCAAGACTTGACGGAGCCGGGGAGTTTCGGATCTTCTTTTCCATTATCATGCCAAACGTAAAACCTGCATGGCTGACATTGGCGATCTTCCAGTTTCAGACATTATGGGCAAACACCGGAAGCGGATTTTTGCGGAGTGAGCAGTTGAAACCTCTCCAGTACGCACTGTATCAGATCGTCGCAGGAGGCCCGGCAAGACAGGGTGCAGGAGCGGTGGTACAGCTTATCATTGCAGCGATACCGATCACGTTCTTTATCATCTGTCAGAGTAACGTCATCGAGACGATGACCACATCCGGTATGAAGGACTAATGGGGGGAGAAGAAAATGCCAGAAAAAGGAATGCGAAAGTGTATATTCGCCGCGGCGGCAGCAGTTGCAGTACTTCTTTCCGATATCGGAGGAACGGCTGTCTATGCCGGGGAGAATGTGCCTTATGAAACGTACAACTATGATTATTATGAAGACATCAAATACACACCGGCGGCGTATGTGCCGGACGGTACCGTAACGGGGGATGTCATTGGATGTGGAAATTTTTCCAGTCCGCAGGACTTAAATACCGATGCAGATGGAAATGTCTATATCGCAGATACCGGAAACAACCGGATCGTTGTGACAGACTCTGATTTTCAGTTAAAGACGGTGATTGAGGGGTTTTTAAATGACGGAAAGGAAGACAACTTTTCCTCTCCAAATGGAGTTTATATTTCGGAAAACGGATATCTGTATGTTGCGGACACCGGTAATTACCGCGTGGTCGAGTTAGACAAAAATGGAAATCTGATCCAGATCATCGAGAATCCGCAGTCGGATATCCTTGGAGAAAATTATGTGTTTTCTCCGCTTAAAGTAGCTGTTGACTATGCAGACAGGATCTATGTCATTGCACAGAACCAGTTTGAAGGGATTATGGCGTTTGATGCAGAAGGAAACTTCACCGGTTTTACCGGAACGATCAATGTACAGATCACAACAGCGGAGATCATCTGGAGAAAACTTTCCACGAAAGCACAGCGTGCAAAACAGCAGCTTTTCATTCCGACGGAATTTACCGGAATGGAGATCGACTCCGACGGTTTCGTCTATGCGACGAACGTGGATGCGGAGGGAGAACAGTCCGTGCGCCGCTTAAATCCAAGCGGGGAGGATGTGATCCAGAAAGGTGCTGCCGGGGTATCCGGTGATATTTTATGGCGGCTTACCGGTGATTATTCGGGAGCATCCCGCATCATCGATGTAGTGGTCAGGGAGAAAGGAATCTATTCGGTCATCGACTCCACGCGGGGAAGGATCTTTACCTACGATCATGAAGGGAATCTTCTCTATATCTTTGGTGGTATCGGAAGTCAGGAGGGTACCTTTGATACGCCGACCGCGATCGATACGATCGGGGATGAGATCATTGTACTGGACGGTTCCAAAAATCTTGTGGATAAATACAGGGCAACCAATTACGGTTTCCTGATCAACCAGGCAGTCGGTCTCCGCTACGACGGGGATGAGGCAAGCGCCGTAGAGTGCTGGAAACAAGTTTTAAAATTAGATTCCAATTTTGAACTCGCCTATGTCGGAATCGGAAAAAGTTATCTCGCCGCAGGAGAAAATAAAAAGGCGATGGAGTGCTTTAAGACCGGAAATAACAGACAGTATTATTCCATTGCATACAAGCGTTACCGGAATGAGATCTTAAAGGAAAACTTAACCGGATATCTGACTGCGGCACTGGTTCTTATCATTCTGCTGGTGCTCTGGAATAAGATCGGCAAAAAGAAATGGAAAGAGAGGAGGGCGTCTCATGTTTAAGAAAAAAGTAAAGTATGCATTTTATACACTGGGGCATCCGTCCGACGGTTTCTATGAGATCAGGCACCGCGGCAGGGGAAGCGTGGGACTCTCGATCCTGTTCGTCTTTTTGTTTGCAGTCTGCTTTTCTGCAAACAGGCAGTATGCGGGCTTTGTGGTCAACAATGTAAATCCGATGGAGATCAACAGTCTCGCGGAGATCTGTGCGGTATTTCTTCTGTTCTTTCTGTTTTGTGTCGGAAACTGGTCGATCACCTGCCTGATGGACGGTGAGGGAAGATTTAAGGATATCGTTACGGTGTGCGGTTACGCAATGCTTCCAATGATACTTACATTTATTCCGGCGATCCTGTTTTCACAGGTGGTGGCAGAAGATGAAGAAGCGTTTTATTATCTGCTCTTAGCAGTCGGAATTGCATGGTTTTTGTTCCTGGTGCTGGTTGGTATCATGACGGTACACAATTATACATTGGGAAAAACGCTTGCAACGATGATACTGACTTTTATCGCAATGCTGGTCATTATTTTTGTGGTGATGCTTTTGTTTTCACTGATCGGTCAGGTGATCTCGTTTATAGAGAGCTTATATAATGAGATCATGCTGCGGGTATAGGAAATGGGGGCAGAAATGGGGTTTACTATGAAACGAAAAATAAAATGGAAAGTGGTTGTGGCCGCCGGGGCAGCGGTCATCGCCGTGGGAGTGATCGCAAATGTCGTATTCCGTTATTTCAGATATGATGCGTACAAACAGTATCTTTCTTCCTATGAAGTGGAGAGTGGAAGCGAATTTCAGGCGGCAAAGGATGACAAACCGTCAGTTCCCGGCATGGTCTTGGTTGCGGAAAACGATACATTAAAACTTTATACCAATACAGAAACGACAGAGATCGCAGTCTACGAAAAAGAATCCGGAAATATCACCTATTCCAATCCGGTGGAGCGCGATTCCGATGCGATTGCCGCTGGTGTGAATGCGGCAGAACTGAATGCGACACTGACACTTACCTATTACAATGCGGCGAGAAACAGTGCGACGATGAACAATTATGATATGAGCATCGAAAAAGGACAGTTTACCGCAGAGAGTATTGAAAATGGCATCCGTTATACCTATACACTTGCAGATCTTGATTCGGCAACAGGTATCGTACCGTTGCAGATCACAGAGGAGCGGCTTCAGACACTGGTGTTAGATAAGTTAGACAAAAAGGATGCAAGAACGGTAAAAGCAAAGTTTCGTCTGAAAGACGGCGTCTATAAGCTGAATGAAAAGGCACAGTCCTCGAAAGTCGGAATGGGAAAATTAAATAAACTGTTCGAGCAGGCTGGATACACCGCAGATGACTATGCCGTGGATATGTCAGAGACGGATGAGAAGGAGAATATTTCCTTTACAATCCCGATTGAGTACCGGCTGACAGAAAACGGGCTGAGCGTTTCTGTTCCGACAAAGGAAATCGAGGAGAAGGGTGGAGCCGTGATCTCAAGGATCCGTGTCCTTCCATTCTTCGGGGCGGCGGGGACGGATGCAGATGGCTATATGTTCGTGCCGGACGGATCGGGAGCACTGATCAATTTAAACAACGGTTGTAAAAACGCAGCGTACAGCCAGAATATCTACGGGATCGACCCGGTCGTACAGAGCTATGTTGTGACAGAGTATACAGAGGATGCAAGGATTCCGGTATTTGGAATGAAAAATGGCGATAGTGCATTTCTTGGCAGGATCACAGGCGGCGATGCACTCGCAATCGTAAATGCGGATGTGTCCGGAAAACTTAACAGTTATAATTACGTTTACCCGGAGTTCTGTGTCAGGGAGATCGAACTATTGAATATGTTCGGTGTCAGCGGAAATCAGGCGGATGTGCCGGTACTTGAAAATGATATTTACGATGAAAATCTTACGGTATGTTATTCTTTCCTTTCTGGGGATGAGGCAGATTATTCCGGCATGGCAAAATGTTACCGTAGCCAGCTCATCAAAGAGGGTGTGTTAAAGGAGACAAACGACACTGGAGATATCCCGTTGTATTTAGATGTTCTTGGCGGTGTGGAGACGAAAAAACATGTGATGGGTGTTCCTTACACAGGAATCTCTGCGATGACCACTTACGAGGAAGCGGAAAAGATCTTAGAGGAGTTTTACGGCGAGGATATCACAAAGATCCGTATGAATTACGAAGGCTGGTTCAACGGCGGCATCTATCATGATGTGGCAGATAAGATCAAACTGGTTAAGAAAGTCGGAAGTAAAAAAGATTTTGAACATTTAAGTGATGTCTTAGAGGAAAATGGTGGAGCTTTATATGGAAATGTTTCCTTCCAGAAAGTACCGTATACTTCCAAACGTTTTAACGATGTGCTTGAGGCGTCAAAGTATTATTCCGGTTATGTGGTTGAGCTTGGTGCCGTCAATCCTGCGACGATGCGGCAGACAAGTACCTTAAACTGGTATGACGAGCTCGCATATTATATGATCTCACCGAAGTTTTTAAGCCGCTATGTAGACAAATTTACGGATAAGATCACAAATTACGAGATCAGCGGTATCTGTCTGAGGGATCTTTCGAATGTTTTAGTCTCTGATAAAAAGAGAACCGAGCTGATCGACAGACAGGCAGCAAAACAGATCGTGGAAGCGCAGTATGGAAAACTTGCAGCGACGGAAAAGACGCTGATGGAGGAGGGCGGCAACGCTTACACCTTCGGTTATGTCTCCGACATCATCGACGCACCGGTGGAGTACAGTCAGTTTTACATCATTGATGAGCAGGTGCCGTTTTATCAGATGGTCATTCACGGAAGTATTGATTATTCCGGGGAGGCATTAAATCTCAGGGATGCTGACATTGATGACGCACTGCTTCTTACTTACATCGAGTATGGCTGTGCACCGAGATTTACATTTTCCTGGGAAGATTCAAGCGTCATGAAATATACTTCCTCGGCGGACCAGTATTCCACCTGTTACCAGACCTGGATGAGTGATGCCGTAAATGTTTACCAGACGATCAACGGAGCTTTAAATCAGGTGCAGGGTGCTGCGATGATCCATCACGAAGTGACAGAGGGCGGCCTTGTCAGGACCGAGTATGACAATGGTGTCAGCATTTATATCAATAAGACAGATAAGAGTATCACAGAGGACGGTGTGACTGTAGATGCAATGAGTTATCAGGTAAAGGGAGGTAAGGCATAATGAAGAAAAAGAAAAAGTTATCTTTACTGCAGAAACGTGCCCTGACAGGTTTTGCATTTATCACACCATGGCTGATCGGATTTTTATGGTTCTATGTAAAAAGCCTGATCCAGGCAGTGCGGTTTAGTTTAAGCAAGATGGAGATGCTTGAATCCGGAGGATATACATTGAAGTTTACCGGTCTTGATAATTTCAAATATGCACTGTTTCAGGATCCGACTTACAACCAGATTCTGGCGACTTCCATCCGGGATATCGTTATTGATGTTCCGCTGATTATTTTTTTCAGTTTGTTTATCGCGATGATCTGTAATGGTAAGTTTAAGGGAAGAACGTTAGTCCGTGCGATTCTGTTTCTGCCGATCATCATGAATGCCGGAGCAATCAATAATGCGATCGAGATGGCAAGGGAGGCGGTTACCGGTGGTGTTGCAGCAGTATCTGCGGAGGCGGCAGTTGCATCGGGTGTGAATGTAGACTATTTTATGAACCTGTTTATGGATCTCGGATTTCCGGTTGCACTGCTCGATTATATCACAGCGGCAGTCGGACGGATCTTTGACATTGTGCAGGCGTCCGGCGTGCAGATCATTATCTTTATCGCAGCACTGCAGTCCGTGCCGGGAGCGTTGTATGAGGTGGCAAAGATCGAAGGCGCGACAGGGTATGAGACATTCTGGAAAGTGACGTTTCCGATGGTATCTCCGCTTATCATCACAAATGTTGTGTATACGATCGTGGATTCCTTCGTAGACAGTGATGTTGTGGAAAAGGCATACGATATGGCGTTTGTCAATTTTGACTGGGGCGTGAGTGTTGCGATGAGTTTACTCAGTTCCGTGATCGTCATCGCATTGCTGGTCATTGTATGTAAGCTGATTTCAAAGAAAGTATTTTACTATAATTAGGGGGTGGCAGAGTATATGAATATCAGAAATTTAAAAGACCAGCCTCTCGATGAGATTCAGGTAAAGAAAGCGGGAAGACAGATCAAGGGTTTTCTGATCTGGCTGCTTAAGGTGGTGATCATTGTCGGTATTTCCTACATTATATTAGGACCGCTGATCACGATCGTTGCAAATTCATTTTTTACGGCAAACGATCTCTACAATCCGGTTGTCATGCTGCTTCCGGCAGAGGGTACTCTGCAGAACTATATTACATCTTTTACAAGAATGACGTACCCGAGGACGCTTGCGACAACGTTCGCCTATGTGATATCGCTGACGCTGATCCAGATCTTTATCTGCTCCATGGCAGGGTATGGATTTGCAAGATATGAGTTCCCGTTTAAGAAAGTATTGTTTGGCTGTGTGATCTTAACGATCGTAATTCCGAATGATACGCTGATGCTTCCGCTTTATACACAGTTCCGTAACTTTGATATCTTCGGAATCATACATCTTGTGACAGGACACGGCATCAATCTTCTTAGTACGGAAGTTCCAATGTATATCATGACAGCATTGGGATGCGGACTGCGGTCAGGACTTTACATTTACATTTTTAACCAGTTTTTTCGCGGACTGCCAAAGGAAATCGAGGAGGCAGCGGTCGTGGACGGTGCGGGATCGTTTTACACTTATTTCCGCATCATGCTGGTCAATGCGATGCCGTCTGTCCTTACCGTCAGCATTTTCTCACTGGTATGGCAGTACAATGATACATTTTATGCAAAATTATTTTCCATCAACTCAAAATTGCTCATGAGCATGCGGATTTCTACTTTGCGGGCATCGATCGAGTTTATCGATCAGATCAAGGATACGGCAGTGTCACAGCTTTATCTGTATGCCGGAATCGTGTTGATGGTGATACCGATCGTTATTATCTACATTTTGTTACAGAAGCGTTTTATCGAGGGAGCCAGCCGCAGCGGTATCGTTGGTTAGAATGGTAACTTCGAAAACAATATATTTTTATTTATAAGAAGGAGGTTTTCACATGAGAAGGAAAACAGTTGGAAACAAGGTGGTTTCAGTACTTTTGGCAGGTGCACTTGCAGCATCACTTGCAGCATGCGGCGGAAATACTGCGAACACGGGGGCAGATGCAGGAAATAACGCAGCAGATGCTGGCACAAAGGAAGATACAAAGAGTGCAGAAACCGAAACCGCAGCAGATACGGAGGAGAGTTCAGATGCAGCAGTGGCTGACAGTGGCTACGAGGCAAAGGATTTAGGCGGAAGAACCATAAAGATCGGTCTCTGGTGGGATGAATACTGGGACAGCAATTATCAGTCTTTAGATGATATCGAAGCAGCAGGTGGTTCCTGGACAAATGAGGAGACCATGCAGATGAAACTTGATGCAGTCCGTGCCGTAGAGGAAAAATGGAACTGCAAGATCGAGTGGGTAAACCTTGGATGGGATGGAATCATTGACAGCATCAATACATCTGTCACAGCAGGTACACCGGACTGCGATATCTACCTGACAGATCTTCAGTTTGGTATCTCACCGGTTGCAAATGGATATGTACAGAAAATTTCTGATTATGCACCGGCTGACTCTGATATCCTGACAGACGGAACCGTATTTACAAAACAGAACCTGCTCGGTAATGATGATTATTTATTCCATGAATCAACCACGATCCCATCCGGTGCCATGTATATGACATACAATGCAGCCATGATCGATTCTTTAGGTTTAGAGGCACCGGAATCTCTTGCTGAAAAAGGAGAGTGGACCTGGGATAAATTTGCAGAATATGCAAAAGCATGTACACAGGATACGGACGGCGACGGCAACATGGATGTATACGGATACGGCAGTGCATGGACTCTGACTGTTCAGGGATTCTGCGCTTCGAACAACGCTACAATCGCAGATTCCTCCACAGAGGGATTAAGTGATCCTAAGACGGTTGAGGCGTTCAACTTTATCGACCAGTTATACAATGTAGATAAATCTGCAAGACCTTACCAGGATGACTGGAACAACGACCTCTTAGCTTTCTCTTCCGGAAAAGTAGCTTTCGCATTTGCACAGCCATGGATCTTAATCCAGGAGATCGACAATCATGATTTTGATATGAGAATCTGCCCGGCACCGGTTGGACCAAGCGGAGATGGAAGCATGACGCCGGCTATGATCACAAACAACTATATGATTCCGGTTGGTGTTGAGGATGCAACTTCTGTTTACTGTGTATTTGAGGAGATGATGAACTGGTATCATGATGATATTTCTTATCGTGATGATCCGGAGTGGTTTGAGTCTGGTTTTGTTGATGAGGATCAGGTTACACTTGCAAACAAACTTGGCGCACTTGCAAATAATGATCTCTGGAACAGCATTGACTCTGAGGGTGCAGTCAGCAAAGTATTTTACGGTGATGTTGTAAATGGCGACAGCACAGTATCACAGGCGATTGAGTCTAACAAACAGATCTTACAGGATGAGATTGATACGTTGAAGATCCAGTAGTGAACTGGTATGATCTGGATGTCAAAAGGTATTCCGTGTTTGGCATAACCTTTTGACATCCGGAGCAGAATCAAAGTATTTATTAAGAAAAGAACTGTGCAAAAGAAATATTTGACCGATATCTGTTTTGCAGAATTTTTTTCAGGGAAAAGGGGCGAAGAACATGAACAGTATGTTTGGACCGGAGACGAAGTTTTTTAAGGTGACAAATCAGATTGGAAATATACTTTTAGTGTCGGTTTTGTGGCTGATCGGATGTATTCCGGTCATTACGATCGGAACATCGACGATCGCGATGTATTATGCGATGGTAAAAGCCGTGCGTTGTGAGGAAGGGTATGTGACAAAAGAGTTTTTCCGTTCTTACCGGCAGAATTTAAAGACAGGGATCGTGCTGACGGTTATTTTTCCTGGATTGGCAGCGGTGCTGTGGCTTGATCACAGTTATACGGTAAAGCAGGTTTCAATCGTGGCAGGGGCACTTGAAATGGTATATCTTCTGCTTGCGTTTGTGATCGCAGGGATCGTGCTCTATCTGTTCCCGGTATTGTCGAGATTTACGATGGATGTATTTTCGTGTTTTAAGCTGGCGCTGTTTATGGTCTTTAAACACCTTCCGACAACGATTCTGCTGTTATTACTTGTGGCTGTTGGTGTAGTGCTTGCGCTGTTGATCCCGATCCCGATGATCTTTGTGATGCCTGGAGTGTGCTGTTATTTTGGAAGTTTCCTTATGGAGCGGATCTTAAGAAAATATATGGCAAAGCCACAGAGCAAAGAAGAGGAAGAAAAATGGTATTACCGGTAAGCGGTTTTAGGAGGAATTCAGATGGCAAACGTGACTATGCGTGATATTGCGGAAAAGCTGGGAGTCAGTATCGTCTCCGTGTCGAAAGCACTCACGGGAAAAGAAGGAGTCAGTGAGGAACTTCGTGAAAAAGTAAAAAAGGAAGCCGACAGGCTTGGATATCGTTATAACCTCGGAGCAAAGGGTCTTAAGGAGGGAAGAAACTATAATGTTGGTGTAATCATTCCTTCCTACTATACAGATGACACGAGCAATGCATTTTATATGAAAATGTACCAGTGTGTTGCAAAATGCCTGACCAATTACGATTATGCGACGATGTTGGAACTGGTGGATACGAGGATGCAGGAAATGATGATCCTGCCGCAGATTGTGGGGGATAACAGGCTGGATGGACTGATTCTGATGGGAGAGTTAGACGAGACATATTTAAAAAGATTAAAACAGATGAATATTCCGATGATCTACATGGATTTTTATGATCTCTCCATGGAGACGGATTCTGTCAGCATGGATAATATCAGCGCGGAATACAAGATGACGGAGTATTTAATTGAACTTGGACATAAAAAGATCGCCTATGTCGGTTCGATCAATGCCACTACGAGCATTATGGATCGTTATTTAGGATATAGAAGGGCATTACATCATTATAATATCCTATATCGCGAGGATTATCTGATTGAGGACAGAGGTGAGGACAGACTTTTTAAAGAACTGGCTCTGCCAGAGGATATGCCGACGGCATTTGTCTGTAACAATGATGAAATTGCCTGTATCCTGATCGAAAAATTAGAAAAAATGGGATACAGTGTGCCGGAGGATATATCGGTCACAGGGTTTGACAATTATCCGTTTATCCGACGCAATGCGTCGGGACTCACGACTGTGGATGTGGATATCGCGATGATGGCGTCCGAGGGCGTGGAGCTTTTGTTAGAACGCCTCAATGATAAACGGGAAACATTTGTGAGACGTGTCGTAAGCGGACATATTGTGATCCGGAAATCGACTGGGAAAGCGGCGACAGAGCCGTAAACTGAGCCAGAGAAGACTGGGAAAGCGGCGACAGAGCCGTAAATAAGTCAGAAAGCGGATTAACAGAATTATAAATGAAATGAGTCAGAAACGGCAGAACAGATGCCGCTATGAATAAAAAGGGGAAGGAGCGCACGGGTTTTATTGTCAGAAACATAAAAACAGAAAAGAGAGATGCGCAGAATGGAGGAGCAGACAAGATGGGAAATGTAAAAATGATCAGTCCGGCAGTGTCGAACATGCCGTGGCAGGAGAGGCCGGAGAAAATCGTAAATGCGCCGGTGTGGCGCTACAAGGAGAATCCGATTATTGGAAGAAATCCGGTAGAAGGGGTGGCAAGGATTTTTAACAGCGCAGTAATACCGTATGAAGGAAAATTCATCGGCGTATTCCGTGGGGAGCAGACGAATGGAATCCCGTATGTTTACCTGGGAAGAAGCGAGGATGGTATTCATTGGGATTTTGACAAAGACAAGGTACGTTTTGTGGATGAAGAAGGCAATGATTTTATGCCGGTATATGCGTATGATCCAAGGCTTGTAAAAGTGGAGGATACCTATTATATCATCTGGTGTGGGGATTTTTACGGTGCAGCGATCGGAATGGCAAAAACGAAAGATTTTAAGACATTTACCAGAATTGAAAATCCGTTCCTGCCGTTTAACCGGAATGCTGTACTTTTTCCGCGCAAGGTAAATGGAAATTTCCTGATGCTGTCAAGACCTTCCGACAGCGGACATACCCCGTTTGGTGATATTTTTATAAGTGAGAGTAAAGATCTTACCTATTGGGGAAAACACCGTCATGTGATGGGACGCGGCAATGAATGGTGGGAGTCCTTAAAGATCGGAGGAGGAGCAGCACCGATCGAACTTGAGGATGGATGGCTGCTGTTTTATCACGGTGTCAGTGGAACCTGTAACGGATATGTATATTCGATTGGCGGGGCGATCTTAGACAAAGAAAATCCATCTATTGTAAAATACCGCTGCACCGATTTCCTGTTAACACCGGAAGAATGGTATGAGGAACGTGGATTTGTTCCAAATGTCTGTTTCCCGTGTGCAACGATCCATGATTCTGCAACCGGAAGGATTGCCATTTATTATGGGGCAGCGGACAGTTATGTCGGTCTTGCATTTACAACGGCAGATGAGATCATTTCATATATAAAGGAACACAGTGTGACAGGGGAATCTGATACGGAGATTGGAAGAAGATAAAACTTGAAGCAAGTTGTTCCCTGGCAAAACAAATTGTTTTGAAATGAGGATTATTATGAAGTTAAATAAGTTGGGAAAGTTCGCCGCACTGTGTATGGCAGGATGCATGCTGCTTGGTGGCTGTGGCGCAGAAAATCCGGCAGATGAAAAAACGGTGACGGGCAATGCCGCTGATGTGTCGGCAGAAAAAAGTGAGACCAGGATGGATTCTGAAAATAATACCACAGAAAAAAATGATATGGCAGCAGAAGATACAGCAGCGGAGACAGAAAGTGCAGAAACAGAAACGGAGGATAGTGGTGTGGCGATACCGGAAGTTGTAATTGAACCGAAGGAGATACCTGATACAGACGGAATGAAATTTGTGCGGGATATGAAGATCGGATGGAATCTTGGCAACACATTTGATGCAATTACGAATGCACAGAAAGAAGATGATCTCAGTATTGAGTGGTCGTGGTGCGGCGAGAAGACGACAAAAGAAATGATCGATGCAGTAAAGGCAGCAGGTTTCAAAACGCTTCGCCTGCCGGTGTCATGGCATAATCATGTATCGGGAGATCATTACACGATCAGTGAGGCATGGCTTGACAGGGTGCAGGAAGTGTTGGATTATGCGGTTGATGATGACATGTATGTGATTTTAAATATCCATCATGATACGGATAAAGAGTACTGTTACCCGGACAAAGAGCATTTAGAGCAGTCTCTTTCCTACATGACTTTCATTTGGGAGCAGCTTGCAGACCGTTTTGGAGATTATGACGAGCATGTGATCTTTGAGAGTATCAACGAACCGCGTCTGGTAGAGACAGATCATGAGTGGTGGCTGGATATGAATGCTGCGGAATGTGTGGAAGCAGTAGAATGTATCAACGAGTGGAATCAGAACTTTGTGGATGTTGTGCGAAAGACAGGGGGCAATAATGCCACACGTTATCTGATGGTGCCTGGCTATGATGCCTCTGCGGATGGGGTGTTGAATGACAAGTTTGTGCTGCCGACGGACACTGCGGAAAATGAGGGAAAGATACTTGTCTCAGTGCATGCTTACATTCCTTATCATTTTGCATTGCAGGCGGCAACGGAAAATGAGAGTATTGATCAGTTTAATGCTTCTGAAAAGACAAGTACCAACGATATCGACCAGATGATGGAAAAACTATATGCGAAATATATAAGCAATGAGATCCCGGTCGTGATCGGAGAGTTTGGTGCCCGGGATAAAAACGGAAATCTGCAGAGCCGTGTGGACTATGCGGCATACTACATTGCTGCGGCGCGCGCTTACGGCATGAGCTGTAACTGGTGGGATAACAATGCGTTTACCGGGGACGGCGAACTGTTCGGACTGCTCGACCGGAAAACAGTTACCTGGAGATATCCAAAGATCGTGGATGCACTGATGAAATATGCAGAATAACAGATTCCATGTCATGAATTCATGGGTTTATAATGGTTTTGTAATAAAGTCAGAACTCTTGACAGAAACCATAAGATTTTATAGAATAATGTGGTCATCGGAGGGTTTATAATACTTACGATATTATGAGCTGGATAAGAAGCCGGGTGGAAATCCCGGTTTCTTATTCAGTTTTTTTATGGAGAGTTTTATGGAACACGATTTTACAAGCGGAAGCGTATGGAAAAAATTGTTATTATTTGCAGTGCCGATCTTTGGAGCAAACCTTTTGCAGGCACTCTATGGAACGGTTGATCTGTTTGTGGTCGGCTTATTTGCGGATGCATCGGCAGTTTCAGCCGTGTCGACCGGAAGCATGACGATGCAGACGATCACCGGGATCATCACGGGACTTACGATGGGATGTACCGTTTTGCTCGGACAGAATATCGGTAAAAAAGATGAGGCGGCAGCGGAGCGGACAGTCGGCTCTGCACTCTGGCTGTTTGTCACGGTGGGAATCCTTCTCGCAGTGATCGTTGCTGTATTGGCAGTCGGAATCGCATCTGTTATAAATGCGCCGGCGGAAGCATTTTCCCAGACGACCGATTATATCCGTATCTGCGGAATCGGTATCATCTGTATCGTCATGTTTAACGCAATCGGTGGAATGTTCCGCGGACTGGGGGATGCGAGAACACCGTTAGCCCTCATGGGTGTTGCATGTGTCGTCAATATTGCAGGTGACTTTGCGCTGGTCGGCGCACTGAAGATGGGCGTGGCAGGGGCTGCACTTGCAACAGTTGCGGTGCAGGGAATTTTAAGTACTTTTCTTGTGAGAATCCCTGTTTCGTACGCGATGAGTAAAGTGTCTGGCGTGACATTGTTCCAGATCGGATTTGCGACACCGCTTGCAACTGTGTTTGGACTCATTTTGAGTGCTTCCTGTGTGATTTATTATGAGAGAAAGAGAAAAAAAGCATAAAATGATTGGAAAAACTGCCAAAATGTATTAAGATAATAGGCGAACAAATAAAGAAATGAGATCTCAGAAATGAATATAAAACAGGCAAAAGAAGAAATTAAGCATACGGTAATGGCTTACCTTTCGAAGGATGAACAGGGAGAATACCGTATTCCTGTGATCAGGCAGCGACCGATCCTTTTGATGGGACCACCAGGCATCGGAAAGACACAGATCATGGAACAGATCGCCATGGAGTGTAAGATCGGTCTGGTCGCTTATACGATCACGCATCATACCAGACAGAGTGCAGTCGGACTTCCAATGATAAAAGAGGAATCTTTCGATGGAACAACGTATCCGGTCACGGAGTATACCATGAGTGAGATCATTGCAAGTATTTACCGTAAAATGAAAAAGACCGGGCAGAAAGAGGGAATCCTTTTTATTGATGAGATTAACTGCGTTTCGGAAACTTTAGCACCGACGATGCTGCAGTTTTTGCAGTGCAAGACATTTGGCAATCAGGCGATTCCGGAAGGCTGGCTGATCGTTGCAGCGGGAAATCCGCCGGAGTACAATAAGTCGGTGCGTGATTTTGATATGGTGACTTTAGACCGTGTCCGTTATCTGAACATTGAAGCTGATTATAAAGTCTGGAAAGAATATGCGAGAGCAAAACATCTTCATAATGCCATTTTAAGCTATCTGGAACTGAGACAGAAAAACTTTTACCGTGTGGAGGCAGATGTGGATGGTATCCGTTTCGTGACAGCGCGTGGCTGGGAGGACTTGAGCAGTCTGATGCAGGTTTATGAGAAACTGGATCTGCCGGTAGATGAGAGTGTCATCCGTGAGTTTATCCATCACGAGGACGTGGCAGAGGATGCAGCAGCATATTTTGAACTGTACCGCAAGTACCGGGATGATTACGGGATCGCGGATATCCTTGCCGGAAAAGTAAGACCGGAGACCTTTGCAAGAATCTATGCGGCGGCATTTGATGAGAGACTGAGCGTAGTGAATCTTTTATTGGACGGTCTGTCTGCATTTTTTGGAAATGTACAGGAAAATAAACAGATCGCGGATAACTGGTACGGATTTTTAAAAGAATATCAGAGACGGCTGAAAGAGGGCGAAGCGCCGGTGGACAGCTATCGGGCATTGCTGGAAGAAAGAATGGCAGTGGTGGAAGCTGAGAAGCAGGCGGAAGTCTGTACAAAGGCACAGGTGGCAGGATGGGAGCGCATTTTTGCATTCTGGAAGGAAAATACACCGGATAGCGGATTAGATGTGAAAGAGAGTTTTGCACAGGCGAAAGCCGGGTTTGACAGACAAAGAGAAACATTAGAGGATGCGGAAAAGAAAGCGATGAATGCATTAGAGCATGCGTTTGATTTTATGGAACAGGCGTTTGAAAATGGTGAGGAGATGGTCGTGTTTGTGACGGAACTGACGTTATCACCAGAAGCAGCAATGTTTTTAGCAGAGCATACCTGTGAGCGGTATATGACATATAACGAACAGCTTTTGATCGGAAAACGGAAAAGAGAACTCTTATCAGAACTGAATCGCTAGGAAATACACACGGCGCAGGCAACAGCGCAAGAATGGAGATTAAGATGAAACAGAGTGAAACAAGAAATCTTACAATGATGATGGATCTTTATGAAATGACGATGGCAAACGGTTATTTCAACGATCAGGACAAGGATACAAGAGTAGCATTTGATGTATTTTACCGCAGCAATCCGGATGGCGGCGGATTTGCGATTTTTGCAGGGTTAGAGCAGATTTTAGAGTACATTGAGAATCTTCATTTTGATGAGGAGGATATCGCATATTTCCGTTCTCTTAACATTTTTACAGAAGATTTTCTTGCTTATCTGAAAGATTTTAAATTCAGCGGTGATATCTATGCGTTCAAAGAAGGAACGATCATGTACCCGAATGAGCCGATCATCACGGTGGTCGCACCGTTAATTGATGCACAGCTCATCGAGACCGCTTTGCTTGCGCAGGTGAATCATCAGTCCCTGATCGCGACAAAGACAAGACGTATTGTGAGTGCAGCAGAGGGACGGGCTGTCTCTGATTTTGGTGCGCGCCGTGCCCACAACATGGATGCTGCAGTTTATGGTGCGAGAGCCGCATATATCGGTGGCGCAGTCGGAACGGCAACCGTGCTTGCCGGTCAGATGTTTGATATCCCGGTCAGCGGAACCATGGCGCATAGCTGGGTTATGTATTATAAGGATGAGTTTGAGGCATTTAAACATTATGCGGAGAATTACCCGGATGGAACGGTACTTTTGGTTGATACCTACGATGTTATCGGTTCCGGTATCCCGAATGCGATCCGTGTGGCAAAAGAAGTTTTAGAGCCGATGGGAAAAAGACTAAAGGGAATCCGTATCGACAGTGGTGACCTTGCATATCTTTCCAAAAAAATCCGTAAGATGTTAGATGATGCGGGATTAGAGGATTGCAAGATCGTCGTTTCAAACAGCCTTGATGAGTATACCATCACGTCTATTTTACAGCAGGGCGGAAAGATTGACAGCTTCGGTGTCGGTGAGCGCCTGATCACCGCAAAATCCGATCCGGTATTTGGGGCAGTATATAAGATTTCAGCTGTGGAAGAAAACAGAACCTTTGCTCCGCGTATCAAGATCTCTGAAAATGTGGAGAAAATCACAAATCCGGGACTGAAAGATGTATACCGTATCTATGATGAAGCAGGACATTCGGTGGCAGATCTGATCACAAAGGCAGGCGAGACTGTGGATATGTTAAAACCGTACCGTTATGCAGATCCGGTAAAACCGTGGAAAAATCGTTCTTTTGAAAACTGTACGGCGAAAAAACTCCAACAGCAGGTTGTAAAGGCCGGAAAACGGATCGTGGAGCCGGAATCTTTAGAGGAAATCCGTGCCTATGTGGAAAAGCAGCTTAACACCGAAGTGTGGGAAGAAGAGCAGCGTTTTGAAAATCCGCATGAGCATTATCTGGATATGAGTCCGGCATATTATGAGATGAAGATGGATATGCTGCACGAGTCGCGCACGAGATAACGTGAGTCAAAAATGAAGATGCTGCACGGACTGACAGTATAAGTGAAGATAAAGCAGCATACCTGTAAGATAGTAAGAAACAGATAGTAAGGAAAGAATAACGTGAAATTGATATACGACATCCCAGCATCTTTTTGGGGACTGTTCCGGTCCGTAAACCGGGACATCTATATAGAAGCACTTCTGACCATCAATGACGAATACCAGTACAACAATTACTTTTTAAGCAGAGAAGCATGTGTCCAGATCTTAAGCGACATGTGCTCCTCTCGTCGTTATGCCTTTATGAGGGAGGATAACGAGACGGAGGAAGATGAGGAGACCGCATTGCCGGGGCGAATTTTAAACTGGCTGGTGCGCACAAAATGGCTCAGAAAAATCGAAGATTATGAGGCGATGACCACCAATATCGTCATACCGGATTATGCGGCAGTGATGATCGAGGCATTTGAAAAATTGGCAGAGGAGCCGTTAGATGACACGGATCTTTATATCCAGAATGTCTATGCGACGCTGTTTTCCTTTAAAAATGACCATCGCATGAATCTTACCATGTTAAAAACGGCGCTTGTCAATACGAAAAAGCTGAATAAGGCATTGCAGGACATGCTCCACAACATGGATAAATTTTTTGAGCGTCTTTTGAATAAGCAGTCCTACGATGAACTTTTAAAAGAGCATTTAGAGGGTTATGTGGAGGAAGTGGTCAGACGCAAATACCACATTTTAAAGACAAGTGACAATTTTTATATTTATAAAATGGATATCAAACGCTGGTTAAAAGAAATGCGGGAAGATGATGCCTGGGTGGAGCGCATCCGGCAGAAACAGCAGATGGAACAAAAGAGTGCAGAAAACAGATCTTCCGTATTAGATTCCAGGCGGACCGAAGAGGAACTTCCATTTTTATATACGCGAAGAAACAGGCAGGAAGATGTGTTGGATCTGATTGACCAGATCGAGCGTGGATTTGATGATATTGAACACCGGATCTCAAATATGGATAAAGAACACAGTAAGTATATCCGTGCGACCGTGAGCCGGTTAAATTATCTGCTCAGCGATGAGACAGAACGCCACGGCATGCTGATCCTGCTTTTGAACAAACTTGGATCGGCTGAGACGGAGAGTGAACAGAGTGAGATGTTAAAAGAGGTGGCGGAACATATGAATCTGTCATCTTTTGATGTTTTGAGTGACAATCCTCTTTACAAGAGAAGACGCCGCAGAAAATTTGAGGATGATCTGCAGGAAGAGGAGGAGCCGGCAGAACTTTCACGGGAAGATGTCCTGCGCTTAAATAAGATTGAGCACCGTTATACGGCAAAACAGATCGAGGAATTTATCGACGAACAGATGACAGATGGCATTTTAGAGACAGACCGGATGGATATTTCGGATGACGAATCCTTTGAAAAGCTGATCCTCGCCTACGATATCAGTATGCGCAAAAACAGCAGATACCGGGTGCAGGTGGAGGAGGAACAGGTTCAGAATGGAAACTATTGTTATCCAAAGATGACTTTTAGTGTAAAACAAAAATCAATAGAAAGTGAACGGAATTAATGTTTGAAGGTTACGAAGAGTTAAACACGCAGGATGTGGAACGGATGCAGGAAGTGATAAGAACCTTACTTGCCCAGACATTTCTGCCGGAACGAAAATATGATAAAAAATACGGACGAATGATGCCGGACCGTATGTATGATTTCAGTGACAGGCATTTGGAATTTCTGACGGAGTATTTTGCGGTTGCAGGGATAAAACTTTGTCAGGATACGGAGCTTGGCATCATTTATTTAGAGGGAGCAGACGGAATCGGTGAGAAACTGCCGAAACTTGCGACCATTTATCTGCTGCTGTTAAAACTGATCTATGATGAAAAAATGGCGGCTGTTTCTTCCAGTGTCAATGTAATAACGACGTTTGGAGAATTAAATGGAAAAGCGGGAGAATTCCGTCTCATCAAGGGACCGTCATCGATGACGGAGATCAAAAGAGCGTTTGCCATTCTGAAAAAATATCAGATGGTAGAGTTTCTGGATGTGTTTGACGAACAGCTTGAAAATACGAGGATCATGATCTATCCGTGTATCAATTTAGTATTGATGAGAGAAGATGTGAACGGGCTTCTTGGCAGTTTTTCCGATGAGGTAAAAGATAACGAGGTAGACGGGCAGGAGAATCTGGAGTGGAGCAGTGAGGAAACACTTTCAGAAAATGATATGACGGATGAAGAAAGTGATCTTGAACCAGAAGAAATGAATGTGGATGAGGAAGGAGAGACAGAAGATGGAACAGATGAATCAGGCATATAAAGTTTTTACCAGAATCTGCCTCAACAACTGGCATTATATTGACCGCAAGGTGTTAGGCTTAAATGAGAGCATCAACTTTTTTACCGGTCATTCCGGAAGTGGAAAATCAACAGTGATCGATGCAATGCAGATCGTGCTTTATGCGAACACGGACGGACGTGGATTTTTCAATAAGGCGGCGGCAGATGACTCTGACCGAAGCCTGATCGAGTACCTGCGCGGTATGATCAACATTGGCGAGAATAATCAGGCGGAATATAAGCGGAACAAAAACTTTTCCACGACGATCGTTCTTGAGATGGAACAGACGATCACGAAGGAAAAAGAATGCATCGGGGTTGTGTTTGACGTGGAGACCGCTACCAATGAGATAAACAGGCTGTTTTTCTGGCATAAGGGCGAGCTGATCCCGGGGGATTACCGGACAGAGAGCCGCGCAATGACGATCGGTGAAGTGCGCAGCTATTTACAGCAGAATTTCCCCAAAGATGAGATGTTTTACACTTCTAATAATGAGAGATTCCGCAGAAACCTTTATGATGTCTATTTAGGCGGACTGGATATGGAAAAATTCCCGCGCCTGTTTAAGCGTGCGATCCCGTTTAAAATGAATATCCGGTTAGAGGACTTTGTAAAAGAATATATCTGCATGGAGCAGGATATCCATATCGAGGACATGCAGGAGGGCGCGATGCTCTATGGCAGGATGTGCCGCAAGATCGAAGCCACGATGCAGGAGATCGAAGAGTTAAAGCAGATCAGTGCGCAGTATCAGGTGATGGAGGAGAAGAAAAAAGAACTTTTAAACTGCCATTACCGGATGGATAAACTGACGATCTTACAGTTAGAGCAGACCATAGAGGAAATGCAGCACCGTGTGGAAAACTGGAAAAAGGATGTTGTACTGCAGAATGAAAGTCTCGCCGAACTGCTTGAAATAAAGGGAAATTATGAAAAAGAGTACAGCGAGATCAATGAGCAGATCGCCGGAACCGGTTATGCAAGATTAGAAGAGCAGTTAAAGAGTTTGGAAGAAAACCTAAGCCTTCTGGAGCGAAGTAAAAATAAATGGGACGGTATCTGTGCAAGATTAAACGGCTGGGAAGATGTAGATATCGTTTCGAATCAGATTCTATGGGATATCGAGAAGTTCAAAGAAGGCACGATCACCGGAGAGGAGATCGAACGTTTGAAACGAAGTCTGGTCGAAGTGCAGAAAGAGGCAGAAAAGGACAGGCAGGAGGCTTCCTCGGAGATCCGTTCCATGAATAAAGAAGCGGATGTGTTAGAGAAAGAACTCACAGAGTTAAAACTTGGTAAAAAAGCATATCCGAGAGAGTTAGAACTTGCGAGATCCGAAATTGCAAGAAAACTTTCTGAACAGACCGGAAAAAATATCCAGGTCCGTATTTTTGCAGATCTCATTGATATTAAAGATGAAACATGGCGTAATGCGATCGAGGGTTATCTTTCCTGGAACAAACTTGCGCTGATCGTGGAGCCTGCCTATGTCAAACAGGCGATGGAAGTATACGAAACACTCGACGAGAAGCGTTTCTTCCGTGTATCTTTAGTGGATACGGAAAAACTGATGCAGGAGGATTGGCGCGTAAAAGACAATGCGCTTGCAGAAGAAGTAGAAGCAAAAGAGCCATATGTGAGGGCATTTGTGGACTTCTTACTCGGAAATGTCATCAAGTGTACTTCGGTGGACGAACTGCGCCAGTGCAAGATCGGTGTGACAGCAGACTGTTTATTATACCAGAGTTATCAGTTACGCCGTTTAAATCCGGACAATTATAAGAAACATGTATATATTGGTGAAAAGAGTAAGAAACAGCGCCAGAAGGAACTTGCAGCCAGCCTGGAGAAATTAGAGCAGAACAGAGCAGAATACAGAGAGCGTGAGACAGAGGCGAAAAATATTCTTGCCCAGGAATTTTTAAATGATACGGTCGAGGAATACCAGAACCTGATATCAGATCTTTCGGAGAAGAAAGAAAAGGAAAAACAAAAGGCAAAAACAGAAAAGAAAATGGCAGAGATCGGTGCCGGTACTGTTGAGATCTTAAAGAAACAGGCAGAAGAGATTCACAAAAAACAAAAAGATCTGGAAGATAAGATCGATGACTTAAAATACCAGATCCGGAAAAAAGAAGATGCCATTGAAAAAGACAGCAGTGATTTCATTACAAAAAATGAGGAACTTCTTACGAAAAAAAGAGAGCTTCGCGGTTCCGCTGCGGAAGAAGAGGCATTTGAGGTTTATATTGCCGGGCAGAAAAATAAAAAATATGACAGCCTGAAAGCATCGACACAGGAAGAAATGGAACAGGTGTCCGGTCAGTGTGATGTACAGAAAAATAAACTGGTGGATGTACGTATGAATTATCTTCAGAATCATCCAAAACGTGATTTCTCAGCGAGCGCAGAGAATAATGACGATTATGACAGCCTGCTGTCAGAGCTTTCCTGCAATGAACTGGAAGAATACCAGAAAAAGGCAGCCGAGCAGGCAAAGGCAGCAGTGGAGCATTTTAAGGAGGATTTTGTATACAAGATCCGCAGCGCTATCAAAGAAGCCTATGTGCGCAGGGATGAATTAAACCGTATCATCCGCAACCTGAATTTTGGTAAAGACCGCTATCAGTTTAAGATCACGAGAAATAAGGGAGCCGACGGCGCATTTTATGATATGTTTATGGATGAGGACTTAGATATCGATCCGTCCTCACTTGCATCGCCAATGGAGCATCAGATGAATCTGTTTTCGATGGAGCATGAAAATAAATATGGTATGTTGATGAGTGATCTGATCCATATCTTTATTCCGCCGGAAAATGCCACGCAGCAGGAACTTGATGAGGCAAAACAGAACATGGTGAAGTATGCAGATTACCGTACGTATCTTTCATTTGAGATGGAACAGATCGTGGAAGGTGACGAACGTCTTGTCATTGGTCTTAGCAAGATGATCAAGAAAAATTCCGGTGGTGAGGGACAGAACCCGCTTTACATTGCACTACTCGCAAGTTTTGCGCAGGCATACCATATCAATCTGTCTGCAAGACTGACAAGACGTCCGACGATCCGTCTTGTTGTTTTAGATGAGGCATTTTCCAAGATGGATGCAGAGAAAGTGGCGAGCTGTATCGAACTGATCCGCGGGCTTGGTTTTCAGGCGATCATCAGTGCAACAAACGATAAGATCCAGAATTACATTGAAAATGTAGATAAGACATTCGTTTATGCGAATCCGAATAAGAAGAGCATTTCGATTCAGGAGTTTGAGAAAAAGGATTTTTCACAGTTGGTTGTGGAGGAGGAGTAAGACTATGCAGACATCGGCAGAGTTAAAAAATTTATTACAGCGTATCGATCATAAGGGATATCCGGCATATAAGGACACAAGAGGTTCTTATGAATTTCCGGGATATGTGCTTTCCATTGACCATGTGCAGGGAGATCCGTTTGCAGCACCGTCGAAGGTAAGTATCCATGTCCGCGGGAAACAGGCGGGATTCCCGGAACATCTTTATCAGAAAGACTGCAGAAGGACCGCCGTGCAGGATTATCTGCTGCGCCAGTTTGCGCGCCAGGTCGAGAAAGTTTCCTTTAAAGCGAAAGGATCTGGAAAGAGCGGCCTTATGGCGGTCAGCTGTCCGGGACAGGAAGTGTTAGAGCGCAGTGCCTGCCAGATGGATGCAAAGAACGGCGATATCGTGCTGCGTATGGAGATCGGTTTCCCGGCAAACGGGAGAACGGTCAATTCCAGGGAGTTAGAAAAGATCTTCTTCGATTTCCTGCCGGAGTGCGTAAAAGGCTCCCTTTATTTCCGTTCTCTGAAAAAAGAAGCGGTGGAGACAGCCGCAGATCTCGCCGAGGATCAGGCGTATATCAGGGAGCAGTTAGATCCGATGGGACTCTGTGCGTTTGTGGCGGACGGTGCAATCCTGCCGCGGGAGTCCGGTGTCTCCGGCAGACCGATGAAAGATGCGGTGCGTTTTCAGTCACCGGAAAGTCTCTCCGTCACGCTGACGCTGCCGCACCACGGAAAACTGACCGGAATGGGAATAAAGAAGGGCATCACGCTGATCGTCGGCGGTGGTTACCATGGAAAATCAACACTGTTAAAAGCGCTTGAGACAGGTGTCTATAACCACATTGCAGGGGATGGCAGGGAGTATGTCATCACGGACGATACAGCAATGAAGATCCGTGCCGAGGATGGAAGAAGCATCCGTGACGTGGATATTTCCATGTTTATCCATGACCTGCCAAACGGGAAAGATACGGTATCCTTTTATACGGAGGATGCCAGCGGGAGTACTTCCCAGGCAGCAAATGTGATCGAGGCGATGGAGGCAGGCACAAGAGCATTTCTGATCGACGAGGATACCAGTGCAACGAATTTTATGATCCGTGACGAACTGATGCAGCGCGTGGTCAACCGTGATGCCGAGCCGATCGTGCCTTTTATTGACCGGGTAGAGGAGCTGTATCACACATACGGTATCTCGACGGTCCTTGTTGCCGGAAGCTCCGGTTCCTATTTTCACAAGGCGGACTGCATCATCCAGATGAACCGTTACGAGCCGTTTGAGATCACAGAGTCAGCAAAGCAGGCAGCGGCAGAGTTCCCGCTTCCAAAACAGGACATTGCCCAGTCAAAGCAGCCTGATTTTGACAGAAAAATAAAGCCGGACCGGATGTTTCAAGAGGACAACCGCTTAAAGATGAAAACGATGGGAAGGGATTCCATCTCTATCAACCGGGAAGTCATTGACGTCCGCTATGTGGAACAGCTTATGGACACGGAGCAGCTTGCAGCACTCGGATATATGTTAAAATATATGCAGATCCACTTTTTTGATGGAAAACACACCCTGACACAGGCAGTCGATGCGCTTTGGGATGTTTTGCAGAAGAAGGGGATCGCAGCAGTCTGCGAGAGTAGTTATCTGCCGTGCGGACTTGCGATGCCAAGAAAGCAGGAAGTGTTTGCGTGCGTGAACCGGTATCGGAGGCTGGGGCTGTAGGGATGAGGCATTGTTAGAGATATGCCGGAACAGCAAAAAATAATCTCCCTTCTGTTGGATTACTTAACAGTGTTGGTTTTCAACTGGTTGGAACAGAGCAGATTTCGTTTCATAAAGACAGTGAAGGAAATGATATTTATTTTGAAGGTGGAAATTTTGTGAAGGAACTGTGCTGAGCGGCATCTTGTGTCTGTCAGTTTTTTGTGATGGTGGAAAAAGGCAGAGCTGTTTGGACTTGTTATGAAAAAACTGGAATAGATTAGAGAGGGGGGAAAATATGAGGTATTTACCGATATTGGGAGAACTCTTTGCGTCTGATACGATCATCTTTTTATTGATCGGTTTTGTGATCTTTTGGAACTGATACTGTTGTTTGCAGGCACGATTGCGCTTGGTGGAATACTGGACTTTTTCGCCGGGATTGTTGTGTCTGGAGTGCGGAAGTGTTGATAGGATTGTGGCGGGAAATGAAAGTGTTGTTAGGGATATTTTAGCGCAAACGCCAGCGGACGTCTGCGGAAAGTGATCGATGACAATGCAGGGTTGACCGAAAATTTTCTGGCACATCAGCTTCCTGACCTGACCGGGGCAGTGGTAATGCTGGTCGCAGTGTTTGTACTGATCTTTTAAAAATTTCCATGCTGCGATCGGTGAGCAGGATAAGACGAATAAATAAGGAGTACCATCATGGAAACCAACCATAATGAACCAAAATATATCGGGGTAAAAGGGGCGAGAGTCCACAACCTGAAAAATGTAAATGTGGATGTACCTCTGCATCAGATTGTGGGGGTTGCAGGTGTCTCCGGTTCGGGCAAATCTTCGCTGGCACTTGGTGTTTTGTATGCAGAGGGTTCCAGACGATATCTGGAGTCACTTTCTACTTATACAAGAAGGCGTATGACAGGAGCGGCAAAAGCACAGGTGGACGAGGTGTTATATGTCCCGGCAGCTTTAGCACTCCATCAGCGTCCGGGAATACCGGGGATCCGCAGTACGTTTGGAACCGGAACCGAACTTTTGAACAGCTTAAGGCTGATGTATTCGAGACTGGCATCCCACCGCTGTCCGAATGGACATTACATAGAGCCTACGTTAAAAGTAGCGGCAGAGCAGGAAATCTTATGTCCGGTGTGCGGGGAAAAAGTACATGCACCGAGTGCGGAAGAACTTGCCTTTAATTCACAGGGGGCGTGTCAAAGATGCGGCGGTACGGGAAGTGTGCGGACAGTGGATTTTGATTCGCTGGTGCCGGACGATTCGATCAGCATTGATGAGGGAGCGGTCGCACCGTGGAACAGTCTGATGTGGTCACTGATGACAGATGTCTGCCGTGAGATGGGTGTGCGCACGGATGTCCCATTCCGGGAACTGACAGACGAGGAGAAAGAGATCGTCTATCACGGCCCGGCTGAGAAAAAACATATTTTTTATAAGGCAAAAAAATCCAACCAGGCGGGTGAACTGGATTTTACCTATTATAATGCCGTTTACACCGTGGAAAATGCGCTTGCAAAAGTAAAAGATGAGAAGGGCATGAAGCGCGTGGAAAAATTTTTAAAGGAAGATATCTGTCCGGAATGTGGCGGCAGCAGGCTTTCTGAAGCTGCGAGAGCACCAAGGCTCCGTGGGATAAGTCTGGATGAAGCCTGCAAAATGACCTTAAAAGAACTGGTGGACTGGGTGGCAGGAGTGCCGGATTCCCTGCCGGAAGAAATGCGTCCCATGGCAGAATCCATCTGTGAATCGTTTCAGGCCGTTGCGAAAAGGCTGATGGATCTGGGACTTTCTTATCTGTCGCTTGACCGGACGGCCTCAACATTGTCGACCGGAGAGAGGCAGCGGATGCAGCTTGCCAGAGCGGTACGAAACCGCACGACAGGCGTTTTGTATGTGTTAGATGAGCCTTCGATCGGTCTGCACCCGTCGAATATCAAAGGGCTTAATGCCGTGATGCATGATCTGGTCGCGGACGGCAATTCCGTTCTTCTGGTAGACCACGATACACAGATATTATCGGAGGCGGACTGGCTGATCGAGATGGGACCCGAAGCCGGTGTGGGAGGCGGATATGTGATCGCGGAGGGCAGCATTCCGCAGATTATTTCCAATAAAAAATCCATGATCGGTCCTTTTCTGGCGAAAACGGCAGATATGCATGTCCGCACACAGGCAGGGAAAGAGGAAGTTTTTACACTTGGAAAATTGCATCTGTCTACGGATAACATTCACACGGTAAAGCCATTGGAAGTGGATATTCCAAAGGGCAGACTTACCGTGGTGACCGGTGTTTCCGGTTCGGGGAAGACCACGATGGTTTTAGAGAGTCTGATTCCGGGACTGGAAGCCTCTTTTTGCGGGGAACATCTGCCGAAACATGTGAAGAGTATTTCGGCGGAAGGAATTGCCCATGTGAAACTGATCGATGCCTCACCGATCGGTATCAATGTCCGTTCAACGGTGGCAACTTATGCAAACATACATGATGAACTCCGCAAAATCTATGCAAAAACAGCGGATGCGAAAGACCGGAAATACAAAGCGGGGGATTTTTCCTACAATACTGGAAAGCTGCGCTGCCCGGTCTGCGACGGAACCGGGCAGATCAGTCTGGATGTACAGTTTTTACCGGATGTGGACATCCCATGCCCGGAATGTGGCGGTTCCCGGTACGCGAAAGAGGCATGGCAGATCAGCTATGAAAATAAACAGGGAAACAGGTATTCCCTGCCGGAACTGATGGAGATGGATGTCAATACGGCGCTGCAGGCAGTCAAGGATCTGAAACTGGTGCACCAGAGGCTTGGTGTCCTGAAAAATTTAGGACTTGGATATCTGACGCTGGGGGAGGAAACACCGAGTCTTTCCGGCGGCGAGGCACAGAGACTGAAACTTGCCAGTGAAATGGGAAAAGGACAGTCGGATTCTGTCTTTGTGTTTGATGAGCCGACCATCGGACTGCATCCGTTGGATGTACAGACGTTACTTGGCGTATTTCAGGCGCTGGTCGATAACGGGGCGACTGTGCTCGTCATTGAACATGATCTGGATGTGATCCGAAATGCAGATTATATCATTGATATGGGCCCCGGCGGTGGAGAGGAGGGCGGCAGAGTGGTCGCCTGCGGGACACCGGAGCAGATTGCAGCGAATGAGGAGAGTGTTACGGGGAAATATCTATAAAGAATAGGGGTTGCGTTTCTCATTCATTTCTGCTACAATGACCACGTCATTTTCAGACATATCAAAATTCAAATTTTAATGGAGGTGAATTTTCATGGACAGTTGCGATAGCGTAGGACGAAGTAAAATATGCGATGTACGAAGATGTAAAAAAAGAATGTGGCTGTCTGTGAAAGTCTGACCGCCATATTCTATATTGTTGTGCACCTTTTTATACATCGCATCAGAGGATCCTTGCAATCACAATGAAGCGATGTATTTTTATGCCCATTTCAGGCGAAAAGGAGGTCACAATGAGAAAAGTATTAATCCCGAAAAAAGACTATGTAAAAGAACTGATAAAGATCATCCGTGTTACAAAAGATGAGCAGAAATTACGGAATCTGCTGTCAGATTATCATGAGAAAGATATCGCGGAGGCAATCACATTTCTGACGGAGACTGAGCGGAAGCATCTCTACCGTGTGCTCGGCTCTGAAAGGATCGCAGAGATAATTTCCTATTTTGATGATGCGGAAATGTACTTGGAGGAACTGTCTTTAGAGCAGGCAGCAAAAGTAATTTCCTACATGGATGCAGATGATGCACTTGACGTGTTAGATGATCTGTCCGAGTCAAAGAAAAATGAGATCGTGAGCCATCTGGATGCGGACGCACAGAAAGATGTGCAGAAACTGCTCTCCTATGAGGAGGATGAGATTGGAAGCTGCATGACGAACAACTTTGTCTGTATTTCAGAGGAGCTGTCCGTCCGGGAAGCGATGAGCGAACTGGTCCGCCAGGCGGGGGAACATGATAATATTTCAACGATTTATGTTACCGATACAGAGGAAAAATTTGCCGGTGCGATCGATCTGAAAGACCTGATCATCGCGAGAGAAAATACACCTCTGCAGGAGATCGTCAGCAGTTCCTATCCGTATGTGTATGAACATGAAAATATCAGTGAATGTGTGGAAAAGATTGCAGATTATGAGGAGGATTCCATCCCGGTACTGACACAGGATGGAAAGATAGCCGGTATTCTGACTGCAACAGATATCGTGGAGTTAGTAGATGATGCGATGGGAGATGACTATGCAAAACTTGCAGGTCTGACCTCCGAGGAGGATTTAAAGGAACCGACGATCGTGAGTATGAAAAAGAGACTGCCATGGCTGATCATATTGTTGTTCCTTGGGATGGCAGTGTCCTCTGTTGTCGGAATATTTGAATCTGTGGTTGCAGTTCTGCCGATCGTGATCTGCTTTCAGTCGCTGGTGCTTGATATGGCAGGAAATGTTGGTACGCAGTCGCTTGCAGTAACGATCCGTGTACTTGTGGATGAGGATTTAGATACCAGAAAAAAACTGGCTCTTCTTGGAAAAGAAATGAAGATCGGCTTTTTGAATGGAGCGAGCCTTGGCGTCATGGCACTTGTATTTCTTGGCATTTACATCCACCTGTTCAAAAAATATGCCTGGATGTCAGCATTCCTGATTTCCGGGTGCGTTGGGATTTCTCTGGTCGTTGCGATGGTAATCTCTGGTTTTGTAGGTACGATCATCCCGATGTTCTTCCACAAGATCCATATTGATCCGGCAGTTGCATCCGGTCCGCTGATCACGACGGTGAATGATCTGGTTGCAGTAATCACTTATTATGGATTGGCGATGGTATTTCTGATCGATATTTTTCATATTTAGGAGGAACGGAGATATTATGAATACACAAAATTTAAGAACCCTTTTTCCAACTGTAACGAAACAAAAAATACTGAATCTGTCATATGGCGAGGGAGAACATTATACAGTGCTTCCCATGATTGCCCAAAAAGAGGATACATTTTATCTGTGGGAAATTTCAGCCATGTCGGAACAGGAATATGAACACAGAAACGGAACATACAAAGAAGCGAAGACAAACCGGGCAGAGTTAAAGCAGAATCTGGAAGAAGCAGACCAGGTGTGGATCGAAAAAATTGTAAGCGGTGGCTGCTGTTTTGAGGCCGCTTCAGCAACAGGCACCTGTCTTGGCGAGCGATATAATATAGAGGAACAGATACAGTTTTTATATATGCTTGGACAGGGAGCGGAGTTGGGGGAGTTAGAACAGGTGGAGCTTGACAGGCTGTTTATCACCTGCTATGAACTGACGGGAAAAGACGGGCAGAAATTATCCGAAGAAGCATTTTGGAATATGGGAAATGAGGATGTTACGGTTACGCTGTCAGAACAGCACCGATCTGTTCTGGTACAAAAAAGATTCCGCTTAAAGATCGGGGAATATGCAAAACCCAAAGTGCTCCATCTGACCGGAGAGGCAGAAAGCAGTGTTTATATTCATGGCATCCGGTTCCATGATGTCTGGAAAGAGGCGGAGACACGTTTTGAAGATAAACGATATCTGGAACATTTCAGCAAAGAACAGATTGCACAGATGAAACGGGAATTTATGGAACTTCTGCCGCAGATATGTCCCAAAGGCTGTGTCCTGCCCATGATCGAATACGAGTGCGACAGGGATTATCAGATGCAGTTTTATACGACGGAATATCTGAAACGCGCACCAAAGCATCATTCTACGGCATTATTTTTCGCGATGCGTCCGGACACGCAGATTGGACCGATGGGATACAAAAACAGGGTATGTCAGTTAGAAGCAATGGAGGAAGGCTTTGAGGGAGAGATATCCGTTGAGATATTTTTGTGTCATAAAACAATACCGGGAGAAGAGAAAAAAGCAAGGCATTAATGCAAATTTTGTGTTATCATGAGTGCAGGTGAAAGAAAGCAAGAGGGATTGTTTTATGACACAGACTCATATAAATATTGCAATGTTAGCACATGTTGATGCAGGAAAGACAACATTGTCGGAAGCGTTATTATATAAAAGCGGCAGCATCCGGAAAGCCGGACGTGTGGACAATAAAGATGCGTTTTTAGATACCAATGAAATGGAGAGAAACCGTGGAATCACAATTTTCTCCAAACAGGCTGTTTTTTCGTATGGAGGATGTGAATTTACACTGTTAGATACACCGGGACATGTGGATTTTTCCGCGGAGATGGAGCGGACACTCCAGGTACTTGATTATGCGGTGCTGATCATAAGCGGTGCGGACGGTGTGCAGGGACATACGAGGACTCTCTGGCGTCTTCTGGCGCGCTATGATATTCCGACATTTATTTTTGTCAATAAGATGGATCAGCTGGGGACGGATCACGAAAAATTATCAGATCAGATCAAGGATACATTGAGCAGTGCCTGTGTGGATTTTTCAAAAAATGAAGACGGAACTTATCGTGATATGGATTTTTATGAAAATGTGGCGGTCTGCAATGAAAAAGTGTTAGAAGCGTACTTAGAAGGCGGCAGTATAGAAGAGGAATCTGTCCGTGAAATGATACAGAAAAGGGAATTATTTCCATGTTTCTTCGGTTCTGCACTGAAAATGGAAGGGATCGAGGAGCTGCTGTTGGCACTTTCCGAATATACGAAAATGCCGGAGTATCCGGGAGAGTTTGGTGCCACCGTATTTAAGATCACACGTGATGCGCAGGGCAGCCGTCTCACACACTTAAAAGTTACAGGCGGTGTGCTGAAGGCGAGGAATCTGCTGTCAGGACATAAGCAGAATAAAGCAGAGGATATCTGGGAGGAAAAGGTAAACCAGATCCGTATCTATTCCGGTGAAAAATATGAGACAAAAGATGAGGTGGAAGCGGGAACCATCTGTGCCGTGACCGGATTATCCTACACCTATCCGGGTGAGGGATTGGGAATCCAGACGGAGTCGGAACTGCCGATTTTAGAGCCGGTGCTGACTTATGAACTGATCCTGCCAGATGGCGTGCAGCCACAGGCAATGATGCCGAAACTTGCAATGTTGGAGGAAGAAGAGCCGGAACTTCATATTGTCTGGAATGAAGAACTGCAGGAGATCAAGATACAGATTATGGGGGAGGTGCAGATCGAAATCTTAAAAGCACTGATCTCAGATCGCTTTGGTGTGGAGGTGGAATTTGGCACCGGAAAAATTCTCTACCGCGAGACGATTGCAGATACCGTGGAGGGAGTGGGGCATTTTGAACCGCTGCGCCATTATGCGGAGGTTCATCTTTTATTAGAGCCGGGAGAGACCGGAAGCGGACTTACCTTTGCGGCGGATGTCAGTGAGGATATGCTCTCAAGAAACTGGCAGAGACTGGTGCTTACACATCTGGAAGAAAAGGAGCATGTCGGTGTGTTGACAGGATCGCCGGTCACAGATATGAAAGTCACATTGGTCGCCGGACGTGCACATATAAAACATACGGAAGGCGGCGATTTCAGGCAGGCGACTTACCGTGCGTTCCGACAGGGATTAAAGCAGGCACAGTCCGTGCTGTTAGAGCCGTGGTATGATTTCCGGCTGGAGATACCGAATGAATGTATTGGACGTGCCATGAATGACATCGAAGGAATGTCAGGTAAATTTGATGCTCCGGACCGGAACGGGGAGATGGCAGTACTCACAGGGATCGTTCCGGTTGCATCGATACGTGATTATGCAAAAGATGTTATGGCATATACCAAGGGACATGGAAGCCTTACCTGTACGCTGCACGGTTATCTGCCATGCCATAATACAGAGGAGGTTGTTGAGGCGCTTGGTTATGATTCAGAGCGTGATCTGGCAAATCCGACCGGGTCTGTATTCTGTGCCCATGGAGCAGGATTTGTTGTCCCATGGGATCAGGTTATGGACTATATGCATTTGGAAAGTGTGCTAAAGCCGGAAAAAGAAGCAGAGGAATGGCAGCCAAAGCAGGTTTACATGCAGCAGCAGAGCAGAGAAGAAGAATGGATCGGCACGGATGAGATTGACAGAATCTTAAATCAGACATACAATGCTAATAAACGGGAAAAATCTGCTCCGGGGCGTAATGTCTGGAAAAGGTCAGGCGGAAGCAACACGAATATATCGCCGGTAACACGGACTTACACACCGCCATTGTCGGACAAAGAATATCTGCTCGTGGACGGTTACAATGTGATATTTGCATGGGATGAGTTAAACGAGCTTGCCCGTGACAATGTGGATGGAGCGCGTGGAAGGCTTCTCGATATTTTATGTGATTATCAGGGAATGCGTGGATGTGAACTGATCGTGGTGTTTGATGCATACCGCGTACAGGGACACAAGACGGAAATGTATGATTACCATAATATTCATGTGGTTTACACGCGGGAGGCAGAGACTGCGGATCAGTACATTGAGAAGTTTGCACATGAAAATGGCAGAAAGTACCGTGTAACGGTTGCAACATCGGATGGATTAGAGCAGATCATTATCCGGGGAGCCGGATGCGGACTGATCTCGGCGAGGGAGTTAGAAAAAGAGATCACACGCAAACGTGGGGAAATGTTAGAAACATATCAGGCAAAACGCGAACCGGAAAAGAAGGTGCATATGGCAGAGCACATTCCGGATGAGGTGGCAGAAGCAGTCAGAAAGGCGGATTTTCATGAATAAACAGGAAGAAGTAAAATTTACACAGTCCGGCTTTTTAAAAATTGATGGGAAAAAAAGAGTTTCGGTTCGATTTGAACGTGGAAGTGATATTGCAGAGGGCATGCTTCCGCCGGGAAAAATCACAAAGAATCATGGATTTTCCGATAAGGAAGTAGCAGGATTAGAAATCTATCTGGAGATGAACTGTGATGAGATCTACAAAAAAGCGAAGGAAATTGGTAAATTTACCAACTTACTATAAAAGAATATTTCCATTATTATTCGCATGGATGATCCTGCTTACGACCTGTGCTGGCAGTCAGTCGGATGTTTTACGAATGAAATCTACAGAAAAGGCATCTGGTCAGACAATGCTCTCAGGCGAGCGGCTGGCAAAAACGTATGATGCACTGTTAGAGACAGCCAGAGGACGCAGCGAAACATTAGAGAGTGGGAGGGCAAAAGAGTTTGCATCCGTAAACTGGCGCAGAATGGCAGGCGTTACAATAAGGATTCTGCTTGTCATACTCCCAGCGCTGATTTTGCAGTTTTGGAGCATCTGGTACCGCAGGGCTGATGAGATCGTGCCGCGTGGACTGCTCTTAGTGAAGTTTGTGAGGAGGGCGGACGGAAAAAAGAATGGCATTTTAGCTCTCATGAAATAAAAAATAAAAATATTATTTTATGAGAGGTAGAAAAAATGCAGATTCTTATTTGGGTTATGATGATCGTTGGTGGTGCCGCAGGACTTTTGTCCACGGCTTATCTTGTTTTGGCTATGCCGATAATTCTGGTGTGGAAGATTTTCCGCAAGGTGAAATACCATATAGCGATTTGTGACTGATGAAGTGGATTTAAAATAACGGACCAAAATGCCAAAATCCTGTATTTATGCAGGATTTTGGCATTTGTTTTGTGAAACTATTGTGCTGGACAAGAAGAACTTATGCGATTCTTTTGTGAAGAAGCAGATTATAGTATGAACAATCAGAAAAATCCGATTGGGATTCTTTCTAATTGGATGGAGATGAAACTTTGAAATTTCGAATGTGCATATAGACAGTATTTTTTGAAATATTTAACTGGTTGGCAACTTTGATCACAGCATCTTTAAGATTAAATATGCCTTGTTGATACAGACGGAAAATAATTTCTTTATTTTTATTGGAAGAAGAAATGCCGGGATCATTGTATACGGATTCTTTGGTTTCTGTAAGTGAAAAAAGTATCAGGTCATCAATATTGTCTGAAAAAGTTTCAGAGGAAGCCTGTGTTACAGAAGAGGAGTCCTGTGAAGGAAGCATTCCTTGCAGAAATTCGGAGAGTGGCATTTCCATATGAAAATTTATGCAAAGTAAACCGATAATCCGGCCGTGTTCGCCTGTAATAGGAATTGTACAAGAGCGAAGCATTGAATCAGAACTGCTTTTATTGAAATAAGGAGAAACAGTACGTGAAGGATCCTGTTCAAGCTCCCCTAACATTTTTAAAGCGAGATCGGTAATGGGAGAGCCTTCTTTCCTTCCAGTAAAATGTCCGTTGATGATTTTTATGACAGAGTGATCAAGACTTTCTAAGCTGTGAAGTACTAATTCGTATCCGTCACCAAGGTATGCACCAAGTCCGTTTAACATGAGTGCATAAGAGTTAAGAATTTGTCGGTCTGTTACAGTAAGTTTTAAAAAAGGATTATCCATAATAAATACCTCTTTCTTCATAGTTCATATCATTTGTGTTTACTGGTTCATACAATCATGCATGAACTAAAATATATTTTATCATAAAGTAAAGTTTGATACTACCTTAATCATTATAAGTAAAAAAGAAATAATGTGCAAGAAAAAAAATGAATAAAAGTTTATTGAATGAATAAAATTCTATTGACTAAAATATATTTTATTGCTATAATCAAATTATCAAAAAATAAAGGAGATGGATGAAATGATAAAACAAATTTTTACAAAAAATGCTCCGGAGGCAATTGGATGTTATTCACAGGCTGTACAATACGATAAACTTTTGTTCAGTTCAGGACAAATTCCTGTAAATCCGGAAAATGGGGAAATTGTTTCTGGAGGTATTGTTCCTCAGGCAGAACAGGTTATGGAAAATATTGGGGCTATTTTAAAAGAGGCCGGAACGGACTATCGTTCGGTTTTAAAAACAACATGTTTCTTGAATGACATGAATGATTTTGCTGCTTTTAATGAGGTATATGCAAAATATTTCACAGACAAACCGGCAAGATCTTGTGTAGCAGTAAAAACACTTCCGAAAAATGTATTATGTGAAGTAGAAGTAATTGCGGTGGTGAAATAGAGAAAAACAAATGAAGATTAGCTGGAAAAAATGTATCCAGCCATGAGGAGGATTTATCTATGGGTAATCAAAAAGTGAGAGAAAAGAAAAAACCAACATTTTTTCTGGCAGTACTTCCTATTTTAGCTATGATTTTACTGCTCGGAGTTGGTTATGCAGTTATGGGACTGAGTCCAGAGGTACTGATGCTGGTTTCGGCGGCAGTGGCGGCAGTCATTGCTATCGCGTTGGGATATACATGGGATGATATCATGGATTCTATTGTTGGTAAACTTTCAAAAACAATGCCGGCAATATTTATTTTAATCATTGTTGGTTTTTTGATTGGTTCGTGGATGATTGGTGGAACAATCCCGATGATGGTATATTATGGACTTAAAATTATAAGTCCCCGGTACATAGCGGTTACATCATTTCTTGTTACAGCGGTTGTATCAGTTTGTACAGGCACATCGTGGGGTTCAGCCGGAACGATAGGAGTAGCTTTGATGGGAGTAGCAGCAGGTATGGGGGCTCCACTTCCGATGGTAGCAGGTGCAGTGGTATCAGGAGCATATTTCGGAGATAAAATGTCTCCGTTGTCAGATACAACGAATCTTGCACCGATTGCAGCAGGTTCGAAATTGTATGATCATATAGGGCATATGTTTTATACGACAATTCCGGGATGTATCATTTGTATTATTGTATATACAATAGCCGGTTTTTCAGCAGCAGGTGGAGGTACTGTGGCAACACCGGAAAAAGTAGAAACAATATTGACAACATTAGAGAGCCTGTTTCGGTTTAATCCGCTTGTAATATTACCGCCACTCATTGTTTTATATGGTTCAATTCGAAAGAAACCGACGATCCCGGTCATGTTGATATCAAGCGTTGTTGCGTTTTTTAATGCGACTGTTTTTCAAGGATTTTCCTTACAGCAGTGTTTTACGGCAGCAATCAGTGGATTCAGTCTTGACATGGTAACAAAGACAGGGTTTGATGCAGCAGCATTGATACCAGATATTCCAAGACTTTTAGAGCGTGGTGGTATGCTTTCCATGTTAAACACGGTTTTGATTGCATTCTGTGCGTATGGATTTGCAGGAACGCTGGCAGTAACGGGATCATTAGATATTGTTTTAAACAAGTTGATGAAAACAGTAAAAACGACTGGAGGATTGATTGTTGCAACGATTGTTTCATGTATTACGGCTGTTTTTGTGACGAGTAACGGTCAGTTATCCATTTTAATACCGGGAGAAATGTTTGCAAAAACCTATATCAAAAAGGGATTACAGCCTAAGAATTTATCAAGAACTCTGGAAGATTCTGCAACAGTTGTAGAACCGATTGTTCCGTGGACAGCAGCAGGTGTTTATATGGCAACAACACTTGGAGTGCCTACATTATCCTATCTTCCTTGGGCTGTTATTTGTTACACAGGTGTTATATTTGCGATTATATGGGGATTTACAGGCTTTGGTATTGCAAAGATAAAACCTGGGGATGAGTATTATGATGAGTATCTGGCACTTCAGAAGGAAAATGAAACAGTATAACCAATATGACGAGGAGATTGTATATGGAAACACAGTATGATTTTGATGATATAGTGAATCGTAGAAATACAAATTGTGGCAGATGGGATACCATGGATAAAAAATATGGGACAAGAGATATGATTCATTTGGGTGTTGCTGATATGGATTTTCGGGCACCTGTTGAAATCAGAGATAGTCTGCATAAAATTTTGGATATGGGTGTTTTGGGATATACCGATTTAAGTGATAAATTTTTTCTCAGTATTCAAAGATGGTATAAAAAACAATACAATATGGATATCCCTAGAGAATGGATCGTTTTTTGTCCAAGAATCAATATTGCATCCAGTATATGTGTGGAAACATATACAGAAAAAGGTGACGGTATTATTATGCATACACCTGCATATGGTCCATTGCAGAATTCAATTTTAAAAAATAACAGAAAAATGCTGTCCAGTCCGCTTAAAAAAAATGGGGAACACTATGAAATGGATTTTGCGCAAATGGAGTCAATGGTGGATGAACATACTAAAATGATGATCTTGTGCAATCCGCATAATCCAACAGGACGGGCATGGACGAAAGAAGAATTGGTGCAAGTTGCAGACTTCTGTAGAGAACACGATCTGATTTTATTTACGGATGAGATTCATGGTGATCTGATGAAAGCGGGAGTGAGACATCAGACAGCGTTGGATGTTACAGAAGAGATGAATGACAGACTGATTTTAGCAAGTTCGCCGACAAAGACATTTAACATTCCTGGAGTTATTGTTTCCTATATGATAATTCCAAACGAAAAATTAAGAAAAGAGATAGAGGTTACTATTGATCGTATTGGGATGCATAATCCGACAATTTTTGCAGTAACTGCGGTAGAAAAGGCATATACAGAATGTGATGACTGGTATGAGGCTGTCAAAAAATATATAGATGCGAATGAAGTGTTTACAAGAGATTTTTTCGCAAAACATTTTCCAGAATTTCATGTTTATCCGAGAGAAGGAACATATCTGCTCTGGATAGATTATCAGAAAACCGGACTAACCGAGCAGAAATTAGAAGAGTGGTTTTTGAAAAAAGCAAATGTGTCAGTTTATATGGGAAGTGTATTTGGGGAAGATGGAAGAGGATGTATAAGGCTGAATCTGGCATCACCAAGGAAGGTATTGGATGAAGCATATAACCGGATGTTGAAAGTCTGGAAAGAATGGTAAATGAGAATAAAAGGCTGGTGTTCTATAGATGAGAATGCCAGCTTTTTGCGTGCATCTGGGAATGTACTGATTTTACGATTAGATTATGAGAGGGGAGAAAACTGGTGTAAATACGGTGGGGATATGGTACAATAAACGGGTATTGAAAGATTAAGAACAAATATACAACCAGATCTACAGGTCAGGTCTATACAGAAAAATAAGGCAGATATTATCTCCCGGAAAGGAGACTGGCAGATGAATGATGCATTGAAAATTGAAAATAATGATATTATGAACAAATTTCAAAAAACGGAAAATATTTTAAATGATGTTCAAAATATCATAGAAGTTTCACAGAAAGAAGCCTATCGTGCGGTTAATACAATTTTGTCACAGAGAAACTGGCTGATCGGGTATCGGATCGCAGAGGAAGAACTGCTCGGTGAGGATCGTGCAGAGTATGGGGTAGAGATTATCAAAAAATTGTCAAAAGAACTTACAGATAAATATGGAAAAGGTTATGACAGAAGTAATCTTTATCATTGTGTACGATTTTATAAAGCTTTTCCAGAGATTGTCGACACACTGTGTCGACAATCTAATATTAGACTTTCATGGTCTCATTATAGAACTTTATTACAGGTGCATGATAAGACAGCGCGTGATTGGTATGAAAAAGAAGCATATGAGCAAACCTGGAGTGTGCGTACTTTACAGCGGAATATAGATACACAATATTATTACAGATTACTGCAGTCGAAAGATAAAGATGCTGTAGAGCATGAGATGCAGGAAAAGACGTTTGAGTATCAGCAGGACAAGTTAGAATTTATAAAAAATCCAGTTGTGGTAGAATTCTTAGGATTGACATTGGACGCTTCTTTTAATGAGACAAAATTAGAATCGAGCATTATCTCAAATTTGCAGAAATTTCTTATGGAAATGGGAAAAGGCTATGCGTTTGTTGCAAGACAACAGCATATTCACACTGAGAAACAGGATTATTTTATAGATTTGGTGTTCTATAATTATATTTTAAAATGTTTTGTATTGATTGATCTGAAAACAACCAGAATTACCCATCAGGATGTAGGGCAGATGGATATGTACATTCGTATGTATGATGAATTAAAAAAGTCACCGGATGACAACCCTACGTTAGGCATTGTTTTGTGTTCGGAAACAGATGAGGATATTGCAAGGTATTCTATACTGCATGGAAATGAACAGCTATTTGCCAGCAAATATAAATTATATCTGCCTACGGAAGAAGAACTGCGTGAAGAAATAGAAGCACAAAAGGCGGTTTTTTATTTACAGCAGAAAGAAACGGAAAAGCAAAACAAGGAGGAAAATCCTCTGCTTCTGCAAGAGGCACATGCTATGCAAAAGTAGCATAGCAGACATTTTGCTCCGCAAAACAAGGAGGAAAATCCTCTGCTCCTGCAAAGGCAGTCGCATTTTGCTCCGCAAAACAAGGAGGATTAAAATGCTTCCACAAGCGTTTTTAAACAGAATGGAATCAATGCTCGGAAATGAATATCCGGCATTTTTAGAAAGTTATGACAAGGATAAATATCAGGCATTACGGTTAAACAGTATCAAGGGAGATACTGCGCAGATGAAGGAAAAAGTACCTTTTTCCCTGCAGCCGGTAGCCTGGGCGAAAGATGGATTTTACTATGAAAAAGATGACACTCCGGGCAAGCATCCGCTTCATGAGGCGGGCGTGTATTATATCCAGGAGCCGAGTGCCATGGCGCCGGTTTCCTATCTGATGGAAGATTATGATGTGGTGCAAAAAGAAGCGGCAGACTGTCAGGAACGGATCTTAGATTTGTGCGCGGCTCCTGGCGGAAAAAGCACACAGATCGCGGCAAGAATGCATGAAATGTACACATCAGGGAAGTGGAAGGAGCAGGGACTTCTCATCTGCAATGAAATCCATCCGGCACGCGCGAAGATTTTATCGGAGAACGTGGAGCGGATGGGGATTGCAAATGCAATGGTCACGAACGAGTCGCCGCAGCGTTTAGCGGAGGTGTTCGAGGATTATTTTACCCGTATTCTGGTGGATGCGCCGTGTTCCGGGGAAGGCATGTTCCGCAAAAATGAGGCGGCATGTGAAGAGTGGAACCCTGAAAATGTCAGCCTTTGTGCCGAAAGGCAGGATGGAATTTTAGACTGTGCGGCTTCCATGCTTGCACCGGGCGGCAGGATCGTGTATTCGACATGTACGTTTGCCCCGGCGGAGAATGAGGGAAGCATGATGCGCTTTCTGCTGCGGCACCCGGAGTTTCGTATCGTGGAAGTAAAAAAGGCAGATGGCATGTCGGCAGGAGTACCGGAATGGGCTTATTTCAGGGAAAAAATGGGACAGGTATTGCCTGAGATTGCACAGACGATCCGTCTCTGGCCACAGCATCTGAATGGAGAGGGCCACTATCTGGCTGTCCTTGAAAAAGAGGGAACACTAAGACAGGGTTATTGCCGGAATGGGGAAGAAAAAGGAATCCCTGCAAAAGATCTGAAAGTACCGGGCAAAGGAATCGTGGAATTTCTGGATTTTGCGAAAGATACATTCGATCCACAGACATTAGCCGGACTGGAGAAAAATGGTACATATCTGAAATTTGGAGATCAGCTTTACCTTGCACCGAAAGGTATGCCTTCTGTAAAAGGTCTTAAAGTCCTGCGACCGGGACTGCATCTTGGAACGGTAAAAAAGAACCGCATGGAGCCGTCACATGCGCTTGCACTGGCACTAAAAAAAGAACAGGTACGCTATACGGCAGATCTGGCTTCGGACGGAGAGGTGATCCGTGGTTATTTAAATGGCGGAACTTTTTCTTATGAGGGAGAAAAGGGATGGTATCTGATCATGGCAGACGGATTTAGCACCGGCTGGGGAAAACTGGCGGGTGGAATCATGAAAAACCACTATCCGAAAGGACTTCGAAAAATGTGGTAGTGTGAAAATGAGATTTTTGTCGGGGCAGAATGCCATTGTGCAGGGTGGAACGCTGATCGTACTGCTTATGGATCAAAAATCAATGAAATGGCATTATGGCGAGAAATATTAAATGTAATCATTACAATTACATCGGCTTTCTGATATGATTACTGCCAGAGAGAGGCGTTTAAGCAGTTTCAATAAAGAAAAAAATAATGCAGAGATGTATATTCATTTACGGATACACATCTCTGCATTTTGTTTACGATTATAGCTATGCCTGCGCAGGATACAATCTATGATTCTGAACTTTGACTTGCAATTCTAAAAAGAATCCACTATCAGATTTTACCCATCAGGCACGTTCCTTCGCACCTGATTTTACTGTGAAAAATCCAAACTGCGCCGCAATCTTTTTCGCATAAGTCAGTGCAAAGAACAGGATAAAGCTGTCAATTGGCAGCATGATCACGTTTTTGATGACACGCGGACCAAGCAGTGCGATAAAGCCTTTTCCGTAAAGCATGGAGATCCAGAGCGTATTCAGACCGCAGTTGATGACTAGCTTTACAAAAAACTCGGCGATCACGATACGCTTGATTGAGACCGGACGGCGGTAGAGCAGGGTGCCGTAAATCAGACCGGAAAGCATGGCATTAAAGGTGAATCCAAAGAAAAATGGACCATCCGGCTTTAAGACATACTTTAAAAGATCGAGCGCACCGCCGAACAGGCATCCGACCGCCGGACCGAATAAAAATTCAACGATGCGGTTTGGCAGCCCGGAAAAGCCGATCTTGATGTAAGGACCGAGCTGGATGCTTGCGACCATACTTAAGACGATGGCGAGTGCAGCTAAGAGTCCGCAGAGCACGACCGTCTTTGTGTGGCACAGTTCCTGAAGTGATTGTTGATACAGTTCCTTTAATTTTTTCATAAAAAAAGCCTCCTTCCTTAGCAGTTTCCTAAAACCACATAGAGGAGACATAAATACCTTTATGCAGCAGCGGGATGCGAATTCTGTACCGCAAACAAAAGCAGCGCCTTTGTTTTTCGTCCGTGTGACAACTCCCTGTTCACATGGCACTTAACGCACAGAGTTCTACTCTGCTAATATGAAATATTAGTTTTGACAAGTTTTGTTATAGCATACTGATAAGGCTTTGTAAAGAAGAACTTATATTTTGTGATGTATTTTTAAATATTTCTGATAAAACAGATTCCTGTAAAGGCTGATGACGGATCAGGATTTCAGTGTTAGAATAAAAGGTATCATGAGCGTAAGCAAACGGCGAATTGGATCATGTGACGATTTTGCACATGATATGAATGAAAATAATGTGGGAGGAAGCATATGAAGCTGACCGGTATCCATATAAAAAATTTTAAAGCGATCCACGAGATGAAAATCGACAGCATCGAAAATGCATTGATTCTGGTAGGACAGAATAATACCGGAAAGACAACGATCTTAGAGGCAATCCGTGCGTCTTTTGGAGATTATCATATTTCTGCGGAAGATTTTGACGGTGACTGTGCCAACATTGAGATGGATCTGTCATTAGAATTTTCCATTGAAGATTTAAAATGGCTGCATCAGAACGGCATAGTCAGCCAGTATAAAAGATATGAGACGTGGCTTGAGGATTTCTGTAAAAAGCTGCCATCATTTTCCGTGAACGAAGGAGAGTCAGGCGGTGTACTGCAGTTTACCTTTATCGCACACCGGGATGGCTGGGTGCGCTATCAGGATGGGGAGCACAAAAATAATTCCTGTATCCCGCAGGTGTTTCCGAAGATCTACTATCTGGATGCGGAGCGTGATCTAAACCAGCTGCAGGGCGACCTTTTAATGCTGCAGGAGGATGAACTGTTAAAACGGATGCGTGCGGACACCTGTATGTTCAATCAGGCAAAAAAATGCGGGCACTGCTTTTCGTGTATCGGTCTGATCGAGAAGAAAACACCGGCAGAGCTGGATGCTTTTGAGACAGCGAAACTTTTGGACTACAAGTTATACCAGTTAAATCTGGACGAGTTTGCGAGAAAAGTAAATCAGAATTATAAAAAGAACGGCGGACAGGATGAGATCTTATACTCGATGAACCGGGATGTGGAGCGGATGTTAAAAGTTACGACCGAGATCCACAATCCGGCGCAGAACCTGACCAGACCGGTGGCAAAGATGGGAAAAGGCATGCGCAGTATTTACATGTTGTCGCTGCTTGAAACATATACGGGAACGGAAAGTCGGATCCCGAGCATTCTTATGATCGAGGATCCGGAGATATTTCTGCATCCGAAATTACAGAAAGTTTCCGGGGAGATTTTATACCGCCTGTCCAGAAAGAACCAGGTGATCTTTTCCACGCACTCGCCAAATCTATTGGCGAACTTTAACAGCAGGCAGATCAGACAGATTGTTTTAGACGGCGAAGGATATTCGAAGATGTGTGAAAAGACGGATGTGAGTGCGATCCTCGAAGATCTCGGTTACACGGCAAGTGATCTGATGAATGTGAACTTTGTATTTATTGTGGAGGGGAAACAGGACAAGAGCCGCCTGCCGCTTCTGATCCGGAAATATTATTCGGAGACTTACGATGAGAGTGGAAAACTCTCAAGAATTGCGATCATCACGACAAACAGCTGTACCAACATCAAGACTTACGCAAACCTGAAATATATGAACCAGATCTACCTTCGGGATCAGTTTCTGATGATACGCGACGGGGATGGAAAAGACCGTATGGAATTAGGGCGGCAGCTCTGTCGTTACTATGAGCAGCGGAATTTGGAGGATGTTGACACTCTGCCAAAGGTCCGGCCGGAAAATGTCCTGATTTTAAAATACTACTCATTTGAAAACTATTTTTTCAACCCCAAAGTGATGACCGAACTTGGTGTGGTCGAATCTGAGGAGACATTTTATGAGACGCTGTTTGAAAAATGGAAGGAGTATTTACACCGCCTTAGCAGCGGGAAACATCTGACGGAGGTGCTTGGATTTGAGATGCAGAGCATTTCTGATATCAAAGCACATATGGAAGAAATAAAAATCTATTTGCGTGGACACAATCTGTATGATATTTTTTATGGAAGATACAAAGATCAGGAAGAGGAACTCTTAAAACGCTATATCGATCTTGCACCGCGGGAAGATTTTTCCGATATTTTAGATGCAATCGATCATTTTATTTATTTTGAGAGCAGAAAACGAGAAAGGGATACAAAGTGAAATGAAACGAAATGGTGCAAACCTGACAGAAGGAAAGCCGGTCAAACTGATCCTGCAGTTTGCAATCCCGGTATTTTTGGGAAATCTGTTCCAGCTTTTTTATGGGCTGATTGACACAAAGATTGTAGGCAGTACCCTTGGTGAGGGAGCGCTTGCGGCAGTCGGTTCCGTCTCGATCCTTTATAATCTGCTGACGGGATTTTTTAACGGTTTAACGCTTGGTTTTTCGATCGTGACGGCAAGATATTTTGGGGCAGGGGACACGGAAAAATTAAAAAAGAGTGTTGCGGGAACGATTCTTTTAGGATTTGTGACGGCGGCGATACTGGTGATCGGCGTATTTGTATTTTTACGTCCACTCCTTAGCATCATGCATGTGCCGGCAGAACAGAAAGAGATGGCATATACCTATATCAGCATCCTGGTGCTTGGGATGTTTGTGACACTTGCCTATAATATGTGTGCAAATGTATTGCGTGCGATCGGAGATTCCATGACACCGCTTATTTTTCTGATCCTTGCGGCGGTGTTAAATGTCATTCTGGACTATGTCTGTATTCTGGTATTTTCCATGGGTGTTGGCGGAGCCGCAGCGGCAACTGTGATCTCACAGGTGGTATCCGTGGCGCTCTGTGTGATCCATATCAAAAGACATTTCCCGATCCTTCAGGTGGAACGCAGACATTTTAAACTGGAAAAATCAGAAGTGCGTACGATGTTGTCCGGCGGGCTTTCCATGGGAATGATGTCGAGTCTTGTAAATCTTGGTACTCTGATCTTACAGACTGGAATCAATACACTTGGAACTTCCGTGATCGTGGCACATACTGCAGCACGAAAGGTTTTTGAAATATGGGGACTGCCGGTCACGGTGCTGGGAGCGACCATGGCAACCTACAGCGGACAGAATTATGGCGCTGGTAAATATGACAGGATTACTTCCGGCTTAAAGGCGGCGCTGATGCTTGGCTGTGGCTGGGCGGTGATGGTCATGATCATGGCATATACGATTTCTACCTGTCTGGTTGGCTTTATAGCGAGTACGCAAAATGCAGAAATTCTATACTGGGGAACAACGTATCTGCGGGTTGATATGTTGTTTGAGATGGTCTGTGTGTGGATCGTGATCCTGCGCAACACGATGCAGGGAGTCGGAGATTATAAGACACCGATCTTTTCCAGCTTTCTGGAACTGGCATGTAAGATCGTGTTCACGGCGTTATTCGTCCGGTATTTCGGTTACTGGGGCGTCATCTGGACAGAGCCGGTTACATGGATCATTATGGTGATACCGTTAATTGTCATGCTGAAAAAAAATCCTGTATTTCACCAAAAGAAGACAGCTTAGAAAACATCAGTAGAATCGAAAAAACAGCAATTCGCATGGGAATATATCTCAGCAGCAAGTTGCTCAGAAACGAGGAATATTATGAAAAAACAAGTGAACTATATAGAGATTGCGAAAGAAACCGTGATACTGACGGCAGCGGTGGCAGTCATTGCGGCTGCAGTGTATTTCTTTTTGGTGCCAAGCCATGCGTCAGTCAGCAGTATTTCCGGTCTTGGAATCGTGCTTTCTAATTTTATTCCACTGCCGTTATCGGCAATCACTATGATTTTAAATGTGGTGCTTCTGGTCATCGGATTTTTTACCTGTGGAAGGGAATTTGGGGTAAAGACCGTTTATACCAGCATTATGCTCCCCGTGTTTTTAGGGATATTTGAAATGGTTTTCACGAATCTTGGATCACTGACGGACAGCCAGGAGTTAGATGTGCTGTGTTATATTTTAGTGGTCAGTGTAGGACTCAGTATTTTATTTAACCGCAATGCATCCTCCGGCGGACTTGATATCGTTGCGAAGATCATGAATAAATATCTGCATATGGATCTTGGGCGTGCAATGTCCTTATCGGGGATGTGTGTTGCACTTTCAGCAGCTTTCGTTTATGATAAAAAAACAGTGGTACTCAGTATTTTGGGAACCTATTTTAATGGGATCGTTTTAGATCATTTTATTTTTGATCATAATATCAAACGCCGTGTGTGTATCATTACGGAAAAAGAGGAGGAACTCCGCAATTTTATCCTCAATGATCTTCATAGCGGGGCGACGATCTATGAATCCATCGGTGCTTATAATATGCAGAAAAGAAACGAGATCATTACCATCGTGGACAAGAACGAGTATCAGAAATTGATGAATTATATGAATCATGAAGATCCGAAAGCATTTATTACAGTGTATCATGTGTCGGATATCAGGTATCAGCCAAAAGGGTAAGGTGCAGTCAGTGGAAAAATGGAGTATGACCATACGCAGGTTATTCAGTAAAGATCCAAACGATGAAGAGGAGAACGTGACGCAAAATATTTATGTATTCCGGTTTATACTGTTTTGCATTATCGTTTACTCATTTGAGATGCTGTTAAACAGTGTTGATATTTTTATCGTTGACAAGACGATTTTTACAAGAGGGTATGTTACAGGATGTCTGTTTGCAGCTGTATATGTTTTGATTTTACTGCATCTTGGACTGGAGCATCCGCTGACGAAGTATGTCAGTATTACGGCGGTCAGCCTTATCATCATGGCTGCGAGTGTGTCCTTAACCTATCATATGATCATTATTATTATGATGCCGATCATCATAGCCGGTATGTACACGTCAAAGCAACTGTCCATATATACGTTTGTACTTACAGTGCTTTCCATTATTATCAGTACCTATGCAGGATATTATTATGGTGTGTGCGATGCCAATATGGTGCTTCTGACAACTACTTCTATGAATCATCTGGTTGAAAATGGAATTTTTTTACTGAATCAGGTAAATGAAAATCCGGGAGTCACGCTTGCACTGTATTATGTGCTGCCGCGCTGTCTGATGGCAATGTCGTTTGTCTATGTATCCAACATTGTAAATCAGGTAATCCGAAAATCACTGAAAAATGCGATGAAGATGGAAGAGAAGGCAGCGACGGATGAGATGACAGGGCTATACAATAAAAACAAGCTGCTTGCGACCATTGAGAAAAGAACATATGATTACCAGCAGGTTGCCATCGTTTAATGGGACATTAACCGTTTGAAATATGTAAACGATACATACGGACATTTTGCCGGAGATCAGATGATCGTAAAAGTGGCACAGTCAATACGGATTGCTTTAGGAGATGCAGGGATGGCATTCCGGTATGGTGGAGATGAAATGCTTGCGCTCATTCCGGGAGGAACCGGCGAAACTGCGGAAAAGATGATAAAAACCTGGAAACAGACACTTGCAGCGGTACAGGTGGACTGTGAGATACCGATCTCAGCGGCGGTTGGATATGCCATCGGCGAGCATGAAAAGTTAAAAAATGTGATTGCAGAGGCGGACAGAAATATGTATGCATGCAAACATGCAGGCAGAAATTCAACTGAAAAATAAAAATTTAAAAAAATTCTTGACTTGAAGTCCACTTCATGGACTATACTCTTCGAAAAAAGGAGGTAGTGTTGCATGATCTGATTTATATGGATTAAAAATAGCGGGAAATCTTAACTGGTTTCCCGCTGTTTGGCATATGAAAAAGTTCATAGAAAATTCAGTTGATTCCGTAAAGTTCCTCGCTTATAATGATATTGAGGCAGAGAGCCTTTTGCGGAATCTTAGAAGTGTTATGCACAATACAAAAGGAGGGATGCCGACTTGAATACA
>UMHP01000486.1_pt1 | contig 131308 bp, 117 predicted proteins | sample 1965571 | NCBI WGS metagenome assembly UMHP01 (sample SAMEA4836103, study PRJEB28245) | human gut metagenome | biome: gut microbiome; material: fecal sample | place: Denmark | collected 2008
AAAAAATTACAACGTATTATCCAGAAATTTAAACTCCAAGTCAGGGCATATGCCCGGAAAAGTCGTAAGTACAATTCTTATAAAGGTGTTAAAGGACGCATTGAGAAAAATCGTCTTCGTAGGCGATTTGCCAGCACTAACCCCCATCAAAAAATTACCACCGATACGACAGAGTTCAAGTACTACGAATTAGACGCGAACGGAGCATTAAAAATCAGAAAACTGTATTTAAACCCCTTTTTAGACTTGTATAATGGTGAAATCATAAGCTATTCTATCAGCCCGACGCCTTCGGCTGAATCGATACTGGAAGCGCAAAAAAAAGCTATTGAAGTAACATCGGATGCTCCGTTTAGAAGAACGTTCCATTCTGATCGTGGTTGGGGCTATCAAATGAAAGCTTATCAATATGCATTAAAAGCCAACAACATATTCCAAAGCATGTCACGAAAGGGAAATTGTTACGATAACGCACCGATGGAAACTTTCTTTGGAATCTTAAAGCAGGAAATCTATTATGGGAAAACATATCATAGTTATCAAGAATTAGCCGATGCGATTATTCAATTTATTGAGTATTACAACGTAGATCGGATTAAAGCGAAGCTTGGATGGCAAAGCCCTATTGCCTATCGTCTAGCCCATCAAATTGCATAAAAAATTCCGAGCAACTATTTCGGGTTGCTCGGAAATAAAAGTCTAACTTTTTGGGGTCACATCAAAATCGACGGGCTTTTTAGCCGTGTATAAACTTATAAATCGGTGAAGACCGTAAGGTCATCGGGAATGTAGAGGTTGCCGTCGTAATACTTTCGGCCTTCTTCTCCATAGCGTTCCTTGCGGTGGGATAAGTCGCTGTCTTCCGTATGGTAGAGGATGACGTTTTTGACGTCCAGGCGCTGAGCGAGCTGGCAGGCATCTTTGACGGTAGAATGATTTTTTTCGTAAGGGTGGAAAATGGCTTCATCGGCGTCGAGGCAGAAGGCTTCGTGGAGGAGCCACTTACTGCCTTGGACGTAGTCTTCTTCCCAGGGCTGACACGGTTCGTCGCCGCAGCAAGTCAGGCGGCCGTCGGACAGTTCCATAGAGAAGCCGAACTGCTTGGCCTTCGTCGAACGGATGTCGAAGAAGGTGACGTCATGGCCGATGAGGGTGTTTTTGTCGCCGTCTTCGACGGTGATCAGATGGAGCTTGTCGTCAAGGTAGCGGCTGTCCTTGGAAGACAGAAGGGACGTCGCCATGGAGCGCAAAAGGCCGATGACTTCGTCGTGACCGTAGATCGTGGCTTCGCCGTCGTAAGTGCCGCGCCGCCAGGACTGGCACATCATGCGCATGAGCCAGATGATGCCCAAGAGGTGATCGATGTGCTTGTGCGTGACGAAGACCGTCCGCATGTCCTGCCAACGAAGATTTGCCTTTTCCAGTTGCTGTAAGAGCCCGTTGCCGCCGCCTCCGTCGACGAGGAGGTGCTGCCCCTTTTCTTCTAAAACGAAACAGGTGTTATAGCAATGGGTGACGGTAGCATTGCCCGTGCCTAAGATGGTAAGATTCATAACAAGCTCCCTTCTGATACAAAAAATACAAGTATTAATATAACAAATTTCGCCCCATGTGTAAATGGTCACCATTTTGCAGAAGGGACCTTCCTTTGCCGGCACGGCTAAAAATTTCCGTGGTGAGGGAAATTTCTCATCTATGATGAAAGTCGTCATATTGTTATACTGAAACTGCAATAAATATGAATTTTTTGTCTCTGTAAAGGAGTGGCAAGTATGACAATGATGAAAGCACTGGTCGTCGAAGGACCGAAAGAATTTGTCTATCAGGATATTCCCGTTCCGGCCTTAAAAGCCGGCGAAGTACTCGTAAAAGTAAGAGCCTGCGGCATCTGCGGATCCGACGTGCCCCGTGTCCGTGACGGCGGCGTCCATTCATTTCCCCAGATTGTAGGGCATGAATTTTCCGGTGACGTCGTCGCTGTCGGTGACGGTGTCAGCGCCGATCTTGTAGGATTGCGGGCTGCCGTAGCTCCCTTAGTTCCCTGCGGCCACTGCGACAACTGCGCCAAAGGCCGCCCGGCTATGTGTACGGAATATTCCTTTATCGGCTCTCGTCAGCCCGGGGCCATGGCCGAATACGTCGCGGTCCCGGCGAAGAACCTCGTTCCCATTGACGAACATGTCACGTACGAACAGGCCGCCTGCATCGAACCGATTACCGTCGCCATCCACGGCGTCGAACGGGCAGGGGAACTAATTAGCGGCTCGTCGGCCATCGTCTACGGCTGCGGCACCATCGGAATCTTGACCATGCAGGTCTTACAGGCCAAGGGCATCGAACGGGTCTACGTCATCGACATCAACCAGGCTAAGCTCGATTTGGCCAAGAAGCTCGGCGCTTATGAAGTCATCAATTCCCAAACGACAGATGTCCCGGCTTATTTCAAAGAACATGGCCTCGTTGACTACGCCTTTGAAACGGCCGGCGTCAACTTCCTTCAGGCTCAGCTTCCAGACCTCGTCAAAAAGACGGGGACCCTCGTCTACATCGGCACGGTACCGAGGGACGTCACCTTCAAGGCCTCGACCTTTGAACAGATCCTGCGCGGTGAACTGACTGTGACCGGCTCGTGGATGAGTTATTCCTCTCCCTTCCCGGGCGGTGAATGGCGCGGTGCTGCGGAATACTTGAAATCGGGTAAGATAGTCGTCGATGACATCGTAACCCATCGCTTCCCCTTGTCGGCAGGCTACGAAGCCTTTGAAACCTTGTTCGACCCGGCCAATAATGCCTTAAAAGTCATGTACGTCATGGACTAAATTGGCTATAATAAAAAGAAGTATGTAATGAAAGAGGTGTGTTGTCATGGTAAGCCAGCGTCAGCGGCAGATTATCGAGTTGTTACAATCCCATAAAACCGGCCTGAGCGGCAACGATTTGTCGAATTTTATCGGCGTTTCTTCGCGGACCGTCCGCAGCGATATCAAGGCCCTCGAAGGGGAACTTCTGGCCTACGGCGCGGCCATCCATGCCAATACACGAAACGGCTATTCTTTGGAAATCACGGACGAAGCCTTATTTGCGGCCTTTATCGGCGAGTCCTCACAAGGGAGGATGGATTCGGCGGAAAATCGTGTCGACGCCATCATCCGGGCCTTCTTTCTCTCGACCCTGCAGAACACGTCGCTCACCCAGCAGCAGCTTGCCGACAGCCTCTACGTCAGCCTGTCGACGCTGAAGAGCGACATGAAGGAAGCCAAGGAACGACTGGCAGCTTACGGCCTTACCATCGGGACCTATAAGACGGAAGGCATGCGCCTGGAAGGGGATGAAGGGCAGATCCGCAATTTCATTTCCCAGTATAATTTTCTCCAGACCAGCGATTCCGGTCAGGTGGCCTATTTCCAGCGCCTCTTTCCCGATATCGATATCCCTCAGCTCCTCGATATCCTCATTTGCGTCAGCGATTCGTATCAGCTTTACCTGACTGACATGGCCATTCACAATCTGGTCGTCCATACGGCCATCGCCATTGGAAGGGCTCAACAGGGCCATACCATGACGTACACCTTGCGCCAGACGAAGCACTTGGAGAAGACAAAAGAATTTGAAGTAGCGACGTCCATGTTTGAAGAAATTTTCCGCAAGACCGGCATCGACGTAGCCGCCGGTGAAATCTATTACCTGGCCCAGCACCTCATGGCCAGTAAGAAGTACATCGACGGCGGCGAAGGGGCCGATCAGAAGATGCAGGAACTGGTCATGAAGATCATCGGCGACATTGATGAACACGTCAACATCGACTTTTCCCAGGATCAGGTTCTCATCGAATGGCTGTCGGTCCACTTGCAGACGGCTATTCCCCGCATGAAATTCCAGATGAACATCCGCAACGACGTCTTAGAAGTGGTGAAATCGGAATACCCCTTGGCCTTCCAGATTGCTGTCATCGCCAGCAGCGTTATTGAAAAGGAAGAGCAGGTCAATGTCAATGAGAATGAAATCGGCTACATCGCCATCCATTTCGGTGCCGCCTTAAATCGCATCGACATCAGAAACGACATGGTCATCCGCCGGGCCCTCATCGTCTGCGCCAGTGGTATGGGGACGGCCCTGCTCATCAAGACGCGGCTTGAAGCCTATTTCAAGGACCGGATCATCATCGTCGGCACCGTGCCGGGCTATACCCTGACGGAAGAACAGATCGACTCCGTCGACATGATCTTGACGACCATCCCCTTGCCGCAATTCCAGTCGGACCGCATCATTCCCATCCGGCATCTCCTCGACAACGACGAGCTGCAGCAATTGGAACAGCGGTTCTATCTCATGCCTCACGGCATCCAAGGCGAAATCACCAGCTTTTTCAAGGCTGACTGTTTCTACACCGACCGTCACTTCGATGACCGAGAGGCGATTTTGAACTTCCTCACCGATCAGCTCAAAGAAAAGGGCCTCATGACCGATGCCGAAAAGGCTTCCGTCTTTGAAAGGGGAGAGGCGTCGCCGACGGAAATCGGCAACCTCGTCGCCATACCGCATCCCATCTACGGCGACCCGCCGGAATCGCGGATTGCCATCCTCATCCTCGATAAACCCATCGTCTGGGAAAAAGAACGGGTCCAGCTGGTCTTCCTTATCAGCATCGCCAAGGATCAAATGGCTTCGTGGCAGTCTATTTTCTTAAAGCTCTTTACGTACCTCGTAAAAAACGACGGCGTCAAAGAAATGCTACGCGAGCCCAACTACGCCGCCTTCATCCGCAACTTCACCAGCCAGTTTAATAAGTGATATATTCTATATACGAGAAGCCTGTTTTTCCTGCCCTTAATGGTAGGGACGACAGGCTTTTTTCGATGGCCGTCTGTCGATTCTCCTGGCATGGCAACGAAAGCATGGGAGCTATTTACGGCCGACAGGAGAGGGAAGCGATGGAAATTCATGATTTGCGGCAGCAAAAAAAGGACGCCCCTGCCCCATACCACATAAGGGTATGAAAAATGAGGGACGTCCTCTTGTAAAGTCAGTATATCATAATGGTTGTATGGCGTCAAGGCTGACAATGAGTCGCCCCGGTTCATCTTCCTGACACCTTCTTGGGAGGAAACGAAGTTCATTTCCGCTGTCTCGGAAAGGCGGCGGAAGGGGAATTTTTATTTCCGCCATAAGTGGAAATTGGCCGTCTATGCTCAGGGGGGATTCTTTTGATACACTATAGTCAAGAAATGAGTTAAGCAAAAATGAGTTGAGTAAAAGGAGGAGTTATCCATGGAATTGACGAAGCTGCTCGATAGGGAGCACATTTTTCTGGATACTCGGGTACAGTCCGATAAAGATGCCATTCACCGCTTAGGAAAGGTGTTAGAAGAGAGCGGGTACATCAATGACAAGTACATCGATGCCGTACTGGCCCGAGAAGTTGAGTTTCCCACAGGCCTGCAGTTATCGCAGCAGGGGATTGCCATTCCCCACGCCACGCCGGAAGGGAATGTCGCCGAAAACGGCATTGCCGTCTGTCGCCTGACGGAGCCGGTTTACTTCCACAGTATGGAAGATGCTGACGATACGGTTCCCGTCTCTATGATCTTTATGCTGGCCCTCAAAGATGCCAATGAGCACATCGACATGCTGCAAAAGCTGTTCACCATGTTCCAACAAGAAGAACAGGTTGAAAAACTGCTCACGGCGTCGACGGCCGACGATTTCCAGCAAGCCTTCTTATCGGCTTTACAGTAATGCATTTATTCATGAATCTATTAATTTTCTTATGAAAGGTTGGTCATCTATTATGAAAAAAGTTATCGTAGCCTGCGGCGGTGCCGTAGCCACTTCTACTGTTGCTGCTAATGCCATTCGTGAACTCTGTGCAGCTCACAACATCCCTGTTGAAATCCTTCAGATCCGTATGAATGAAATCGAAAACCAGCTCGACGGCGTCGACCTCATCGTCACCACCATGCGGGTCAAGAAAGACTTCGGAAAGCCTTACGTCAACGGCATGCCCTTCCTGAGCGGCGTCCGCGTCGAAGAAACGGAACAGAAGATCTTGGATGTCTTACAAAACTAAGAAACAGAGGAGTGAATTCAGATGGATGTCATTTTGAATTTTGTACAATACTTCGTCAACTTGGGCCCGGCGGTCATGCTGCCCATCGTCATCTTCATCGTCGGCCTCGTTTTAGGTCAGTCAGCCGGTAAAGCCCTGCGCTCGGGTATTTCCATCGGCATCGGCTTCATCGGTATCGGCCTGGTCATCAGCCTGATGCTGGACAACTTGGCACCGGCAGCCCAGGCCATGTCGGCCAACTTCGGGATCTCCATGAACCTCATCGATGTCGGCTGGCCCGGCATGTCGCCCATTACCTGGGCCAGTCAGATTGCCTTGGTCGCCATTCCCGTCGCCATTGCCGTCAACATCCTCATGCTGGCTTTGAAACTGACCCGTGTCGTCAACATCGACATTTGGAACATCTGGCACTTTGCTTTTACTGGCGCCATCGTCAACATCGCCACCGGCAGCTACGCCCTGGGCATCGTCGCCGTCGCCATCCACGCCGCCTACGCTTTTAAGATGGGCGACTGGTTCATCCCCGTTACAGAAGACTACTTCGGTCTCGAAGGCATCGCTATGCCACACGGTTCGACGTCCTGGTTCGGTCCCGTCGCCGTTCCCATCAACTGCCTTCTGGACCGCATTCCGGTCATCAAGGACATCGATATCAATCTGACCCATATTGAAAAGGTCATGGGCCACTTCGGTGATCCGTCAGTTATGGGCGGTATCATGGGCGTCATCATCGGCATCCTGGCCGGTTACGACATCCGCGGTATCCTGACTCTGGGCATTCAGATGGCCGCCGTCATCGTCCTCATGCCGCAAGTCGTAAAGCATATCATGAACGGCCTGCTGCCGATTTCAGAAGCGGCTAAGAAGACGCTGCAGAAGCGCTTTTCTAACTCGAATTTCTACATCGGCCTCGACTGCGCACTGCTCCTCGGCGATCCGGCCGTCGTCACGGCGTCCTTACTGTTCATCCCGCTGACGATCCTCATCGCCGCCATCGTCCCGGGCAACCAGATCCTGCCCTTCGGCGACCTGCCGACCATCGGCTTCTTCATCGCCATGGCTGTCGGCGTCCACAAGGGCAACCTCTTCCGGACGGTCATCTCCGGCTCGATCATCATGTTCATGACCATTTGGATTGCCAACCAGACCATCGGCCTGCAGACAGCCTTAGCCGCTCACGGCGGTATGCTGAAGAATGGGGTCTCGCAAATTGCCGGCCTCGACCAGGGCGGGGCTCCCATTACCTATCTCTTGTCACAGGCCATGCACCTTACCGATTTGACGGGCTTCTTAGTTATCGGCATCTTCTACGTCTTCTGCCTGGTATTCACGTACTTCTGGCACAAGAAGGAAATGGCCAAACTGGCTGAATAATCTGACATCATTCAATTACGATAAAAGGAGTGTTAACTCATGAACACCATTCTTTCTACGAGGCAGATGCTGCTCGACGCACAGGCGCAGCACTACGCCGTACCGGCTTTTAATATTCACAACATGGAAACCATGCAGGTCGTCATCGAAGTCGCCGAAAAGATGCATTCGCCGGTCATCCTGGCCGGTACGCCGTCGACGATTCGCTACGCCGGCCCGGCATACATCGTAGCCATGGCTAAGACAGCGGCCGCCAATACGACGATTCCCATCGCCATCCACCTCGATCACCACGAAGATTTTGAAGCCATTAAAGAATCCATCGACCTCGGTTTCCGGTCGGCCATGATCGATGCATCCCGCGATCCTTACGATGAAAACGTGGCCCGCGTCAAAGAAGTCGTCGACTACGCTCACCACCGCGACGCTACCGTAGAAGCCGAACTGGGCAAGCTCATCGGCCAGGAAGACGACCTCACGGTCAGTGAAGCCGACGGCGCTTATACCGATCCCGATACGGCAGCAGACTTTGTCGAAAAGACGGGCATCGACTCCTTAGCCATTGCCATCGGCACGGCTCACGGCCTCTATAAAGGCGAACCGCACCTCGACTTCGACCGCCTCAAAGCCATCCGCGAACGAGTATCCATTCCCTTGGTCCTCCACGGCGCCTCCGACGTGCCGGACGAATTGGTACAGAAAGCCATTTCCATGGGTATCTGCAAAGTCAACATCGCAACGGACCTCAAGATTCCTTTCTCCGACGCCGTCAAAGATTATTTCAAAGACAATCCCAAGGCCAACGATCCGCGGCAGTACATGACGCCCGGCAAAGAAGCCATGGCCGCCATCGTAGCCCACAAGATCGACGTCTGCGGCAGCGCCAATCGCTGCTAGAAGGGGTGACGGCCGATGATACTCGTAGTCAATCTAAATCCGTCACTGGATAAAATTTATACCCTCGATGAACTGCCTTACGGAGAAGCGAGCCGGGCCCAAACCGTTCAGAATACGGCCGGCGGCAAGGGAACCCACGTAGCCAACGTCATCACCGCCCTGGGAAGTCCCTGCACGGTCGTCGGCTTCCTCGGTGGCTATGTGGGTCAGTATATCCGCCACGTCTTAGACAAGCGCCGCATCGTCCACCATTGTACGACCATCGAGGGGGAAACGCGGTCGTGCATCAATATAGCGACGAGTGACGGGAAACAGACGGAAGTCTTAGAACCGGGGCCGACCATAACAGAAGGGGAGAAGACAGAATTTCTCGCACAGTATGATTTTGAATTAAAACGTAGTGATTTAGTAGTAGCCTCAGGAAGTCTCCCCAAGGGCATTGGCGATGACTTTTATAAAGAGCTCATCTGCCGGGCTAAGGCGCAGGGGAAACCCTTCCTCCTCGATACCAGCGGCTCGGCCCTCACCAAAGGTCTTGAAGCATTGCCTTATTTTATCAAACCGAACGAATCGGAAGTGGAAGTCCTGACCGGCCATAAACTGACCAATCTTAATGAAGCCGTTCAGGTCCTGCACGAACTGGAAGGGCGGGGCATCGCCATGCCGACCATCTCCTTAGGCAAGAAGGGGGCCCTTTTAGCCCACGAAGGCAAGGTCTACCGCGCCGTACCGCCGACGGTCGATACGGTCATCAACGCCGTCGGTTCCGGAGATTCCTTCGTTGCCGGCTTGGCCACGGCCTTAGATCGGGGCGCTTCGCCGGAAGAAGCTCTTCGCCTGGCAGCGGCCTGCGGCACGGCCAACGTCTTAGAAGCTGAAAGCGGCGTCGTCGATCCGGAAAAGGTCGCAGCCATCGAAAAAGAAGTACAAATTACAACCTTATAAGAACGAGTGGGAGGAAACTCTCCTGCAAAACAGGGCTTTCGATAAAATTATAAGTTATCGGAAGCCCTGTTATATAAAACACAAAAACCACCCATCTTCTGATATCCATCCCGCCTTGCAGTCTCCCTAAAAAATCCGTATACTAAAGACACACACGAAAATAAAAAAGCAGCCAAGGGAATGGCCCTCTTTCGGCAGCCCCTTGCTGCATTAGGATTTTTTTAGCGTATATCAGGTGCCAGATGGGCACCGGGAGGTATAATTATGAAATATTTCATCGCGTCAGATATTCACGGCTCGGCCTATTACTGCCGCCGTCTCCTCGAAGCTTATGAGCGGGAAGGTGCCGACCGTTTCGTTCTCCTTGGCGACATCCTCTACCACGGACCGCGAAATGATTTGCCGAAAGACTATAATCCGAAAGAAGTCTTTGCCATGCTCAATGACATAAAAGACTCCATCCTCTGCGTCCGCGGCAACTGCGACAGCGAAGTCGATCAGATGGTCTTGGAATTTCCCATCATGGCCCCGTATGCCATCTTGACCCAGGGAAACCTCGTCGTCTATGCGACCCACGGCGACCACTATAATACGCACCGCCTGCCGCCTATTCAGAAGGGGGATATCCTCCTCCATGGCCACACCCACCTGCCGGTATGGGAACCTTTTGGACAGGATAATTACTACCTCAATCCCGGATCGGCATCGCTCCCGAAAGACGGCAATCCTCACAGTTATCTCGTCTGGGAAAATCAGACCTTTACTTGGAAGGATATGGACGGCAAGGCCTTTCACGAACTGACCTTATAAGGGGCCCGGAAAGGGGCGGAGCCGATCCTGCAAATAGCGTTGAAAGAGGGCAGCTGTCTGTGTTTCTTCCGATACGGGAAAGGCGTAGTCACCGAATTGGCGGACGGCCATGATGCCCATGAGGGAATTAGTAATAAAACATTCGTCGAAGGTCCCGATTTCATCGGGCACGATGGATCTTTCGACGACGTCATAGCGAGAACAGACGTAGGCGCGGACGATTCCCGGCAAGAGTCCGGCCTCGATGGGCGGCGTATAGAGCTGCCCATTTTTTATGAAGAACAGGTTGCTCACGGCACCTTCGGTAAGTTCTCCTTTCGTATTGCAGAAAATCGGTTCGTCGATGCCCTTTTGGGTCGCCTGCCGTTTGGCCAAAATCGAGTCGCCGTAATTAAAGGTCTTATGGCGAACGAAGGGCGAACTTTCATTGCGCCGTATGTCCGACAGGGCCAGTACGAATCCCGGACGGGACGGAAAATGTTCATAAGGATTGGCACGAGACGTGAAGCATAAATTATGATCGGAAGCGAGAATTTTTAAAACACCTTTATCGTACCCGTCCTTCGCCAGATACGATGTCAGTTTTTCTTTCCAATCAGCCGCCAGGGAAAGGCCTAACCAGTTGAGGGTACGCCGCAGGCGGGCTTCATGGGCTTCCAGCCAAATAGGCTGTCCATTTACAAGCGACAGGGTTTCAAAGGCACCGAGACCGAATTGATAGCCGTCATCAAAGGTAAGGTTCATAGTAAAAAGGCTCTCCTTTCAAGGCCGTAAGCAAGGCTTTGGCTTTCTGCCAGATTTCTTCGTACTCAAAGTCCCGGTCCGATTCGGCCGTAATGCCGCCGCCGACGCCGATATAGTAGGTGTCCCCTTGATGGACGGCCGTTCTGATGACGATGTTGAGGTCACAGTTTCCGTCGAGGGAGAGATAGCCGATGGTTCCCGTGTAGAGTTGGCGGCGGTTCGCTTCCAGTTCGTCGATGATTTCCATGGCCCGCTTCTTCGGTGCCCCCGTAATAGAACCGCCGGGAAAGAGGGCCGTCAGGGCATCGACGGCAGTCTGGTCCGGCCGAAGAATGCCGGTGACGCTGGCGACTAAGTGGAAGACCGAGGCGTAGTCTTCGACGGAAAATAAGGTCGGGACCGTGACGCTGCCGGGCTGGCAGATTTTATGGAGGTCGTTTCGTTCCAGGTCGACGATCATTAAGAGTTCGCTCCGGTCTTTTTGAGAGTCCTCTAATTCTTTACGAAGGGCGGCATCTTCGGCCGCCGTCTTCCCTCTGCGGCGAGTCCCTTTGATGGGCCGCGTTTCAATCCGCCTCCCGTCGATGTGAAGGAGGCGCTCCATGGAGGAACTGATGATCTGATACGAGCCGTATTGCAGGTACGCCCCAAAGGGCGAGGGATTGTCCCGGCGCAATCGGGAAAAGAGGGTGTACGGCGGGCAGGGGCTGTCGACGGTCAGGGTACTGGTGAAGTTGGTGACGTAGACGTCGCCGGAGACGAGGTAGGTCATCAACTTTCGAAGGGCCAGGGCGTATTCGTCAGGCGTGCAGTCCGGTTCAATCGAAAGGGGATAGGTCTCGGTCAGAGACGGCGCCGTAAAGGTTTCCATTCGTTGCCGGATGAGGGTTTCCATCCGCTTCCAAAGTTCCGGAGCCGCCTCGGTTTGGCCATTGGCAATGAACCAAAGGCTGTGGTCTTTCAGGTCTTCGATGATGAAAAAATCGTAGAAGACCCATTTCATCTCGGCCAGGGTCGCCTTCGGTGCATGCCGCGAAATGACGCTTTGAGGCTTCATGCCGTAGTCATAGGTGACGTAGCCGACAGCTCCCGATGTCAGGGGCAAGTCGCTGTAATTTTTCTGGTGATGCCGGGCTAAGTAGGCTTTGAGATAAGCTTCGGCCGTTCCCGGATGATACTTGCCGTCGACGCGAAGGCGGCCCTTTTCGACGGACACCGTATGATAGGGAACGAGACCGATAATGGCATATTGGCCCAGTTTATTTTCCAGGGAAGAATCGAGAAAAGCCGCATCTTTTTCGTCCGCAAAGAGGGAGAAAATCTGACTGGCTGTATAGGGAAGGTCCGAACGGCGGATATAAGGTTCAGGCATCGTGTCGACCTCCTTTTTCGGCACAGCGGCAAAAGGCTTGGATTAAGTCGCTGCCGTATTCCGATAAGAGGGCTTCGGGGTGAAACTGCAGGCCGAAGAGGGGGCGTTTTTTATGGGATAAGGCCATGACGGCACCGTCGTCGCTTATGGCGTCGATCCGATAAGCGGGAGGCAGGCTGCTTTTTTGGACGACCAGGGAATGGTAGCGAGTTACGGAAAAGGTCTTGGGAAGGCCTTTGAATAAGCCTCGTCCGTCGTGATGAATGGCCGTCACCTTGCCGTGCATCGGCTTTTTCCCGCGGATGACAGAAGCGCCGGCAGCATAAGCCAGGACCTCCATTCCGAGGCAAATGCCGAGGATGGGCGTCGTCTTTTCGAAATCCTGGACGATGGCCAGGGACTGCCAGGCATCGGCCGGCCCTTTTGGACCGGGAGACAGGATGATGCCTTCCGGTTTCATCGCCGCAATTTCTCCGAGCCCGATGGCATCACAGGGCCGTACTTCGACGTCGCGTCCCGTCTCGGCGACCAGGTCGGCCAAATTATAAGTGAATGAATCGTAATTGTCGATGATGAGATACATAATACCTCCTTATAAAAAAGGATAACGACAGCAGCCTAACACTGCACAGTCGTTATCCGTAAAGGTCCGTAAGCTGTGAAGGGAAAACCCTTTGTAATTAGTATACCATAATTTTACATCTTTTTCGAAGTTTTTTCGTATGTAAAACTACCTATACGAAAGCCGCCGTTTCCAGTATACTAGAAGAAAAAAACGGAAATGAGGGATATATATGCGAATCTTGCAGGAAACCTTACGGGCAGCCATTGCCCAAGCCTCGCCGGTCCTATTCGACAAAAAGGCGACGCTGGAAAAAGTCGTATCACAAATCGAAGAAGCCGGAAGGAACGGGGCACAGCTCATCGTTTTTCCCGAATCCCTGGTGCCGTGCTACCCCTACGGCCTGACCTTCGGCTTTACCGTCGGCAGTCGTTCTGAAGCCGAGCGGGCTGATTGGAAGCGCTACTATGAAGAATCCGTCGTCGTCAGCCATGATCTGGAGTCCGTCGCCGCAGCCGCCAAGGCCTTTGGAATCTACGTCAGCTTAGGCATCACCGAGCGCGATGAAACGACGTATTCGCTCTACTGCAGCAACGTCATTTTCGGGCCCGACGGCACCTTGAAAGCCCTCCACCGAAAGATAAAACCGACCGGTGCCGAACGCTATATCTGGGCCGATTCTCACATTCCGTCGACGTATTTTCCTATCGTCCAGACGCCGTGGGGACCCATGGGATCCCTCATTTGCTGGGAAAATTACATGCCTTTGGCCCGGACGGCCCTCTATCAAAAGGGCGTCAGCCTCTATTTGGCACCGAATACCAACGACAATCCCGAATGGCAGGATACGATCAAGCACATTGCTATCGAAGGTCACTGCTACGTCTTTAACGTCGATCAGTACTTTACCAAGGCCATGTATCCCTCCGACCTGGTGGAAAAGGGCGCCGTCGATAAACTGAATGACGCGACCTGCCGCGGCGGCAGCTGCATCATCGATCCCTGCGGTCATTATCTCACCGAGCCTGTTTGGGACAAGGAAGCCCTCATCTATGCCGATCTCGACATGAATCAAGTCGCTCTGCGCCACATGGAATTTGATGCTGCCGGCCATTACAGCCGTCCCGATATTCTCGAACTCATCGTCCACGAATAAGAAAAATCGGGGAACATAAGCGTTTTTAGACATCATAAAACGCCGTTAAACGAAGTTTATCCTCGTTTAACGGCATTTTCTATAAGCGCCCGTAACCGGCAGTAAGGGAGGCGGGGCATGCCGGTGAGGGCTGGGGGATTCAGGCAATTTTATTGCCGTTGGCAACCATTTTAAATTGAAGACCTAAGACTTCGGCAGCCCGCTTGCACATGAGCATGCGCTGCATGAAGATTTCAAAATAATCCATGAGGGAGCATATCGATTCATCGAGCTCGATTTCCAAGCGGATGACGTTCTTGTGACGGTCGATGTGGAGTTTGGAAGAAAGAGCGGCATAATTGACCCGGTCGTGTTTATCGAAGGTTTCGGGAACCTTATTGCGTACGCGGTTGCGGCGGACATCGCTCTTGTCTGCCAGGATGACAGCTGCTGAAATGGGGTCAAAGGCGACGCCGCTTCGTTCATCGTGCTGACCGATGGCCGAGATGATGGCGGCAATGTCTTCCGGCGGAGCGCCCCAGTCGCGAAGGAACTGAAAGGCCATGAGGGCTCCCGTATGGGCATGGTCGACGCGGTTGATGCTGTTGCCGATGTCGTGCATATAGCCGGCAATTCGGGCCAGCTCGACGGTATGCTCGTCGTAGCCCAGCTTCTTTAAGATGCGTCCGGCCGTGACGGCGACCTTGGCCGTGTGTTTCTGTGAATGGTCAGAATAGCCCAGGGCGTCGAGAACTTTATTGCCCTGTTCTAAATAGATGCTCAATTCTTTGGCATGGGTGATATTTTCATAGGTCAGCTTTTTCATTGAATCATTCCTTTGCTCATTCTTGTCTTATCTTTTAGCATACCAAAGGACTGTATATATTACGTAAAAATTCGATAAAAAGTACGCTTTATTTTGAAAAAAAGTTTATTTTTATCGATTTCCTTTGTGAAGCTCCGTTAGTAAGCGTATAATAAAGGTATATTTGAAAGGGGGATTATATATGAACGAAGTTATGAAAGCACTCTTAGATCGGCGCAGCATCCGTCAGTACGAAGACAAAGCCGTTCCTGCCGAACTCATTGAACAGATCGTGGAAGCCGGTCTCCATGCTCCGTCCAGCATGGGCAAGCAGAATTCAAAAATCGTAGTCATCACCAATAAGGAACTGATCCACGAATTATCCGTCGTCAACAACGAAATCGGCGGTTGGCCTGAAGGAAACGATCCCTTCTACGGCGCTCCCGTCGTCCTCCTGGTCTTGGGCTACAACGGCATGGGGAAACAAAAATACGATGGCAGCGTCATCATGGAAAACCTCATGTTGGCCGCTCATTCACTGGGACTTGGCAGCTGCTGGATCCATCGGGCTAAAGAACAAATGGAAACGCCCGTAGGAAAGAAAATCCTCGACACCCTCGGCCTCTCGGCAGACGAATGGGAAGGCATCGGCAACTGCATCATCGGCTATCCCAAAGGAGAAGCCCCGAAAGCTGCTGCACGGAAAGAAGATCGGGTCTACCATATCGACTAGAAAAAATAATACGAATATCCCTAACGTACAAAAAGGAAAGCGACAATATCATCGCTTTCCTTTTTTGTCTATTTGTAAGGGATGATTTTATGACTAACGGGTGATCGCAGGCCATAAAACTTGAAGTTATAAGCTTTCTTTGTTACACTAGAATACATGAGATAGTTCGATGTATTCGGTTTTCCTCACGAAAGTGAGGTGATCAGCATGAGTGTCTATGAGGCATTGTCGTTAATGATTGCGTTTGCAACATTAATCGTGCTGGTTATTTCAGCTCATTAATATTAATTTTTAACTGAAAAAAACCGCATACCAAGCGGTACACGGCCTTCTTCAGACTCAAAATCAAAGAGGAGAGCCGATGTGCAGCCATCGGACTATCTCTGTTTTTATTTTAGCATAGTTTATCAAAAAAAGGAAGGAATAGACAGACCCCTTCCGGATTACGAAAAAGACCTGTCTCGTACCGGTCCCCGTAGAGATCCCGGCACTCTCGTATTTCAATATAAGCGATAAGCCTATGAATGTCAAGTGGGCAGGGGGCTGACTCTTGAGAACAAGGAAAACCATGAACAGGTTTCGTATTATCAAGCGTCAAAAAGACGGCTGAATATGCCATTTCATGTCAGAAAAGGGGTATAATATATATAGCAAGTAAATTACATATAGTTTTTATTTTTTATAGCATTAGGCATGTATATTATTCTATATTGACCAGGGAGTAATAATCAACACGCAAACCATTCGAAACGATTGCGGGGTTAAGGAAGTAATTCTCTGTGTAACTTCAAAAATCAGAAATAATAGAGCTATGGGGGCAAGCAATATGGACTTAAAATTTTTTATGACCTACTATATCATGTTTCCGCTAATAATTTTATGGCTTGTCAAATCATTTATATTAAAAAAATTCTTAACTAAAAAAGAAATTGTCATAACTAGGTATGCCCCGCTTAAGTTTTTTTTATTTGCTAACATCCTTTTCATATTTGCATTACTATATTCTATTTATGTAAATATATATGCATTTTCATTAGAAATCATGAAAACTTCTTTAAATCTTTTATCAGGGGCTTTCTTATTATGGTTTTCAGTTATAGTCTATGCTAGATGTAAGTTTTTTAGAATTCATAATCAAAAAAGAGACGCTTATATTGATGTTTTTCTTTTTCTTATATTAATATTGATAATATACATATAGTATTGCTGTTAGACTCAGATTAGGACTGCTTTTTATCCCATTCTATTTTTTCTTATATAATCATTGTTTTATTCTCCCTTATTTTGAAGGCTTAATTTTCCGATAAGTATTGATTATCGGAAAATCTAGTAATCATCAATATAAATGAGCTTCTTGCCGCCATCATTTCCGCCCATATTTTATAAAATGGCATCGAGCTTTTTCATGGCTTCTTTATTGCGTTTATCCGTAATCGTATCGTAGATGTTGGCCGTCGTGGCAATGGAGGAATGGCCCAGGCGTTTGGAGACGTAGTCGAGTTCGATGTTATTTTCCAGCATCATCGTGGCGTGGGTGTGCCGGAAGGAATGGAAGCTGCCGTTGTGGAATTCTTTTTTGCACCACATGTTGAAGTAGCGCATGTCGTTACTGGTCATGGAGCAGCCGTCCTGACGGGTGCAGACGAAGTCATTGTCCCGGTAATCGCTGCCGTAGAGGCGGCGATTTTTGGCCTGCTGAGCTTTATGGCGGACGAGGGCCTTGTATAATGTCTCATTAAAAGGAATGGTCCGCAGAGAGGATTTCGTCTTCGGCGTCGCCTTGCAGACCGGCGTTCCCGTCTTGTCATATAAGGTACTGTCGACGGAAATAGTGCGGTTTTCCATGTCGATATGGGACCACTGCAAGGCCAGACATTCGCCGACGCGAAGGCCCGTGCAGTAAGCAATCATGCAGGGCGCGTAATATTTATGCCCCAAGGGAAAGGTCTGAAAGATGTGATTGAGCTGTTGGCGCGAAAAGATAAAGGGCTTTTTCCGGGGAATGTCGAATTTCGGCATCTTCACGTTGGCCATGGGATTGGCCTCGATATACTGGCGATTGGACACGGCCCAGCGCATGCCGTCGTTAAAGACCGTGAAAATCGTCTTGACCGTCGACCGGGAATAGCCTTTCTGCTTCAGCAGATTGAGCCAGTCCTGAATCTCTGCCGTCGTCAATTTGCTCAGCTCATATCCGCCAAAACGGGCGCCGATATGCCATTTGATGACGCCCTTATAGGCGTCGTAGGTGTTGGGACCTAAATTGATTTCGACATCTTTTTCCAGCCATTCTAAAAAGAAGGGCATGACTTCCATCGCCGGTTCCGCATCGTGTTCCGGATCATCGAGGGCAGCCATGGCCTGACGATAGGCTTTAGCGGCCTGGGCGTAGGTCGTACCGCCGACTCGTTCGACTCGTTTGCGGCCCGTCCCGTCTGCTGCCGGATATTCGATTGTATAATACCATTTCTTGCCGCGCTTACGAAGATACACGTCGCACCGCCTCCTTTATTTGTATTGTACAATAACAGACAGGGATATGCAACAAATGTTCCCATCTTATTTTCCCGTATAAGGAAAGATAGCCTTGCGACACATATAATCTGTCGAAAAATCATGAAAAAGGCTTAAAAGGGGAAATAGGACCATTTAATTAAAGACAGGGCGAATATAGAACAACTGTTCTCTGAATCGCTCACAGGCCTCGCTAAACATATGTTCTAAATACAAAAATCGACGGATGTAGTACAATACATAATGAAACCATCGCTCCCAGGGGAGCAGAAAGGCCGACCTATGCCACCTTTGATTACAACTTATACGGGAAAGCATTTTGACATCACGAATATGGATCCCGAAACCATTTCCATCGAAGACATGGCTCACGCCTTGTCTCTCATTTGCCGCGGCAACGGTCACGTCAAAACCTTTTATTCCGTCGGCCAACACTGCCTGCAGTGCGCTTACGAAGCCGAGGCCCGTGGCCTGTCACGACGTCTGATCCTAGCAGCCCTCCTGCATGATGGCACTGAGTGCTACATGTCCGACGTCCCGCGGCCGTTAAAGGATGTCATGAACGGTTACCGGGACACGGAAGAACATCTGCTGCAGCTCATTTATAAAAAATATATTCACACGCCTTTAGACGAAGAAGAAACAAGGATCCTCAAAGGCATCGACAACGACTTTCTGTGGTATGACTTGACCTACTTGCTGGATGATAAACCGGAGGGGCAAGCCCCGGCCGTCCGCGTCATGCCGGACTACGCCTTCCGGCCCTTTGCCGACGTCGAGGAAGACTACCTGGCCTTGTTCCACCGCTATGCACCAAAAATCTCGAAAGGAGAATAAAACCCTATGAACATACAAATCTTCGGCACGACCAAATGCTTCGATACCAAAAAAGCCCTGCGCTACTTCAAAGAACGAAAGATCCCCGTCCAATTCGTCAACCTGAAAGAAAAAGGACTGAGTAAAGGCGAATACAACAAAGTCAAACAGGCCGTAGGCGGCCTTGATGCCATGCTCGACACAAACTGTAAGGACAAAGATACCTTGGCCTTAATCCAATACGCCGTCGACAGCGAAAAAGACGCTAAAATCCTAGAAAACCAGCAAGTCTTGAAAACGCCCATCGTCCGAAACGGTGCCAAAGCCACCATAGGCTACGTACCGGACGTTTGGAAAACCTGGGAATAAGAAGCTTGCCGGTTTGATTACAGGCATACAATCCCCAAAACACAATAAAGCCCCAACAGCGAGATAGGCGCTATTGGGGCTTTATTGTCGTAACATTTAGGCTCTCGATTTTGTTTAGTATCTTTTGGGGCGATGGGGGTGTTCTTTATCATGACAATTTCTGCAAATAACCTCTAAATTTTCTGGACGATTGTCATATTTATTTCGGTTTTTATGATGAACTTCAATAAATTTCTTTTGTTCATATGATTCAGCTCGGAAGTGGCACCGTTCGCATTCCCATCCACGGTTTTCTTTTATAGATCGAGATAGGACGGGCCAATTTACGGCATATGACTCATCGGATAAGGATCGACTCATAAAAGTATCCAATGATTGAAAACGGAATCCAGTTTTTATCCTTTTCTTTACTTCGGACATGTAGTATCGCTGAATATCAAAATTTACACGGTGATATCCTTGATAATCTAAATATAATTCATCATAGCAAAATTTGCACAATCGAAGAGGCATGATTTTGTCTGAATACTCCCCATCAGGATTCTTAATTCTTACATGAAATAAGCCGTCATGTCTCGTTGTCATGATATATCGACTTTCGTAGTTTCTAACGAATGAACATGGATAGATATGAAATCTGTTTTCATATCTTCCCGGTTCTGGATCAATCCCAGCGTACTCTTTTCTTAGCAATTTAGGATAGGCAAAATAAGGGAGACCGGTAGCGGTATGAAATGAATTCGTTAATTCTTCATCCGTTAAGCCACTGAAAGAAACATCTTCTAAAACCTTTACCGATTCCAGTTTATGAATGTATTCGGGAAGAGGAGAAAGTACTACCGGTATTTTTTTTATAGAGGAGGGCTTGGATTCCCCAATAATAGTATATAATTGATTTAACTTTGTTATTAATTTAGGTTCCCTTGGTTTTCTTCTCATAATATATTTTCCTCGATAGCTTTTACCGTTGCCTCGTCGTTGACAACCACCTTGAATTCAATTCTTCTCGATGCATCGAAGTCTTCAGAGCCATCTTCTTTTTTTATAATCTGACTTGATGAAAGGCCGTTTGCTGTTAATTTTTCTTTAATCAATGAATGGTAGGGAACAAGTTCAGGCAGTGAAAGTGCGAATTGTATGATGGCACGCGTGCGATTTTGTGATAGCTCCATATTTTTAATGTAGGCATCATTCGCAGTGACTAATTGTCCGTTATTGTTTGCAAACCATTCTGTCGAGGTATGGCCTTCAATTCGAATTTCTTTTATTTTATCCGGGTCTTTTTCATAAATATCACTGATAGATTTTATATATTTAGGAAGAAAGACTTGTAACGTTGCCCGAAATTCAGGCGTCAATTCTGACGATCCCACTAGGAAGCGACCGTCGCCTTTATCAAAAGAAGCAGCTCCAACATTATTTTCTTGATCTAAGTTATATCTTTTTATTTCTTCCGCCGAAAAATTCTGTTTTATACTTTCTTGCAGTTCTCTTCGTACTTCATTAGAGGCTCCGGTAATCTTTTTTATCTCATCCTGGGCCTCCGACAATCCTTGATTCATGAGTATGGCAATAAATAGAAAAAGAACGAGTAAGCCCGACATTAAATCGGTATTTGAAATCCAAATAGAGGTTTCATCATTTTCACGCTTTCGCATTCGTTATCACGACCTTCATCTCATTTTCAGCGGCTATTAGTTCTTTTTATTATTCAAATCTTTTTGCAGATTTTTAATCAAAACATCCATCGATGAAATATCTTTTACATACCGATCACGAGCGCTGCGCAGCACATCGGATACAATGGAGATACAATCCGAAAGATTCCGACTCATCATGTCGTTATATTTCTTTTGAGCATCTAACATTTGATTGTTATATCCGGAATTTAAAGCTGTCAGGTGTTCAACGATTAATCCATATTCTTTTACGATGGCATCGTGTCCATTTTTTATGATTTTATCCTGCGTTGAAGCATCTTGTGAAACCAACTTAAGTTGTGCGGAATACTCTTTTATGGCATCCGATTGTTCCTGAATGCTTTCACGAAGGTTCTTCATATGAATATCTAATGCATTCAGAGTCGATGTAATAATACGATTCGTACTAGCCACCGTATCCAATGTCTTCGTGACAGTATCTCCTACACCGGCCGAAATATCCTCGTTCATTTGCTGTAAGACGGATTGCACTGATTTAAATGCTTCAATATTTTCCAAGAGACTTTCTTCAATGTCGTTATATTTTTCAGTAAGAGGTGCAAATTTGTTTGCAATATCCTCTGTGTTTTGGTATAGGGTAGTTAGGGATGCATTCGTTTTTTCTATCGGTTCCTTCAACTCTAAGATGGATTGATTAATAACCTCTACCGCAATATTAGTAGATTCTAATTTTGTATTTAATGTCGAGACAGTAGTTTGCGTGTTTTTTAAAGTGCTGTCAATTTGACTCATCGAATCTTCCATAGCGCTTAATGTAACGGAAAAGGTATCCATCATCGTATCATGCATCTTCTTATGATCTTGGAAAATCTGATTCATAATAGTCTGATTTGATTTTTGAGTCTCTACTATCATTTGTTTAAAGGACTTAATCGTACTGCTCAGTACTTCATTGTTTTTCTTTACCAACACTTCTCCGGCATTGTTCATCGCTTCGGTTAAAGTTTTCTCAAGGAGTGTATTTTGATTTTCTAGTAATTTACTTTGGTCTTTAGTAAAAAGATTATTCCGACCTATCGATGAATCAATACTTTTTAATTGGGTGTAGGAATCAGCGATATCACTTTTAATATCGGATAGTTTCTTATAAAAGTCGATTTCATCAAGGGAAGAGGGAACCTTTGTATCTTCTTTTTTTTGTTTAAAAAACTTATCTTCTTCTTTTTTTAAATAATTTTTAGCAGCGATTGAATAGGCCAAGCCGATAATCGAAGTGATAAAGGCTAATTTCAAGCCGCTTAATAACATAGTAATAGCATTTTCTTGTCCAGCATCGTAAGAAAAGAGAATGGCAGCGACACCGACAAAGGTATAAAAAGTCCCTTGAGCAACCATAAGTGTAGGGTAAATACTAGTATAATTACTGTTATCCTTCACATCTTTTTCCATCGATTTCCAATAACCTCTACATAGATAGATTGAAAAACCGATGGGTACAATACCGATAATAAATTTTATAATATTTATACCGACACCAAGATAATAACTACCGTTTCGTTGCACTGGGTCCCCATAGGTACCTAACAATGTAAAGAGAAAAACGAGATACGCTGTAATGAGTAAAAATCGCGCTCCATATTCTTTTTTCACTAATTTATCCGCTGAATAAAAAATGGCGCAACATATAATAGCAAAAGCAAAAATTGAAAGTAGAAATCTTGTCAAAGAAATTTCGGTTGTTCCAGGTGGCGCATAAGCAAAAATTTCTAAAATAGCAGGAAACAAGGGAACCACTCCTTTTACAATTTATATAATCCTATATTTTATTGCACTAATATAATGAATTTATTTCAATAATATGTACATATATTATTTATTAAATATAATTTGATACAAATTTCCAATACTCGCAAAAAGAAAATAGGGCTCCACCGCAAATACACGCCAGGCGCTCTATCTTCATAAGGAATGATTTTTGTATTCTCAATATTATTATCAATTGAATAGGGAGTAAAATGATATCTCTTGAAATCGGCAGCTCAATCGATGTTTTTCCCGGTATGATGCGATATCAGCCGGTTTATACCATACAGCCATCCATGACAAGCCATAAATTACCGTATACAGCTCAATACAGATTTAACCGGCCCAGATTCAATCCATAGATCCATATGAGCCATATACGGATATCTGAATCAGCCGGACATCTGCATGTATAGACTTATATAAGCCCGTACAGACCATAAGGATGACGCCATATCGGTACACACGCATAAGGAAATAAAACTACAAGGGAGAATCCGAGAAGCCACTGAGAGAAAAAGAGTTGTGCATGGTACATAATGTACTGATTAACATAAAATCGGACCTTAGAACCGAGCCCGGGACGGGGGTAGGAAAAAACACGCCATTACTTCCGATAATGTTAAATTATCGTAAGTTATTTTAAAATGAAAAATCAGGCCATTTCAGCCACATCTCATACGCCGCATACCTAAGCCATTTATACCACAATCAACCTATCTTTTGTGCTTCCTTACTACTTCTATAAGTTCCTGATAACTTCCCATTTTTTATATCAATGTCGGCAAAATATCGGCAAAAATGTCGGCAAAAAAACCATGAACTTATGCGTACACCGCGTGTAAGTTCATGGTTTTATATTTGAGTAGTTACAAACTCCAAATTAACAATCTGGAATCTATTCTTCTTTTCTGACCTTGGGTTTCATACCCCAAACGACGACATTCATGATAATGACAATCGAACGACTGCTATAAATGGCAACAACGGTCAATCGGATAATGAATTCATCCACCTAAAAAGCGACAAAACGGAGGCCTCACTTATGATACATTCAATACAAAAATACCAACAGGAGCTCTCCGCAAACCAATTCTACCACATCCAAACAACCATTTAAACACCTTATGTTATTTTTACAACGGCAAAATTCAGCCCCTATGGGCACCAAAATCCATGTCCTGCCGAATGGGCTGAAATGCCTGCGATTCCTCACATTTTACAACGGTATCCTGCAAAAAAAGCCTCCTAAAGTTAGATTTTAGGTCCAACTCTAAGAGGCATTTCATCATAATGCATTTTCGATTATGCCGTATCGATTTTCAGCTAAATTGCCGGCATCTCATCAACAGCTCCTATACGGAAACTTTTTCAATCTTCTACATCGGGAATGTTCTCTAAGGAAGAAAACGGCATCCCTTTTTCCTGTTCAGCACGGTGTAATTTTTCTGCCATTCCGGGAACGCCGTACAGATGCAGCGTCTCCATCAAAGCGTCATAATCGGCCTTAGCCAAAATAACTACATCATCCATCGAATCCTTTCCCGCAACCATAACCGGAATACTCCTTTCATTGACTTTTTGGGCAATCTTAAAGAAGTCCTTCCTTGCGTCCCGCTGGCTAATAATCTTCATGGCCATCACCTCTAGTCTATATACAGGCCTAATAAAGAGAACCTTATTTACAGGATCATAATACGGAGAAGAGCGTATCGACTCTAAAGGCTTTTTATGTAGGATTTCTCATTTTGACTTGTACTATTTATATCCCAACTGTAGTTGCCGCGCACTTAGATTTTTCTATCGTCGCGATATCGTAGGTCTTGCCTTTAAAATCAACAGTATCATTTTTCGTCTTATTCAATATCAATTCACCTAAAATCGATAGTTTTCCTTTATGGTATCTCATATAGATGACTTGAGAATCTTTTCTATCTTTAGATATAATAGTGACTACATCGCCGATGTTTATTCTGTATGTATTGTTTTCTAATTCAGTATTTTCTAATTTAGTGCCTTCTTCCGAATCTTCTTCATATTCGTTTTCATCTTCAGATACATCGTCACCGGAAATAAGTGTATCGTGTCTGTCCTCCATAATGGATGTAATATTATCTATCATGATATCTCTGATTTCTTCAGATGACAAGCAATCCAGTATCATTCCACCGCCTATAGCATTAAGTTTTTGCATGGTTGGTCGTAATTGATTTCTTACATTGATTTTTTTATTTCGACTATTGAAATACTCAAAACATTCAACAATTCCATTTAATATGGTTGGATTAGAAGAAAAGGTGTAATTATAAAAAATTTCAGTTACTTTAGAGTTAAAATTATTACTCCCAATAGTATCTAGCATTTCAAAGTTGTTTTTATTGGGGTCATATAGTAATTTGCCAATCCACCAGCATTTAGCAAACGTATTACGGAAATAGCCGCTTTTGCCATTATTTGTAAAGAAAAAGCGGTTTTTGATTTCACTGACTCCATCCTTTTGACTAGGTATCGTTGTTCCAATGGCATATCCCCACCGCTCACGCATATAGTTATAAAAGGTTTTATGCGTCAGGGCTGCCCAAAAGCGTTCATCACTTGCCTGGGATGGGGAAAGAAAACTAAGATTTTTATAAATGACTTTACAATTTTTTAAATCGATTTTCCCTTTTTCCATTCCTGAATACAAATTGGCTAATTGAAACTCTGGAATCTCCATAAAAAAATTATAAGGGTTTTCTTGAAACTGCTTTTCTACCCAGGAACCATCTTTTTCCGTATAATACAACATATAGATATTCGGGAGCCGTTGCTTCAGTTCCATTAACATATCTTTCTTCATAATGTACAACTTCAATCTGCATCACCTCCATTGCAAAGTTCATGGAATTGGGTAAATGCCTTGGTGACCGGCAATTCCATGAGTTCCTGGGCCAACTGTACCGGGCTTTTACTTCTATCAGCCAGCTCCCTTTCTAATGATTTGCCGACTTTCTGATAAGCGTTTGAAAGGACTCGGTACCATAATCTATCTTGATATCTTTCACTTCCTCCGTCTATACTTAACTCTTCCAGCGCATACACTAAAGCTGGGAAAATTATCATGGTATGGAAAATAGACTGTAAATCTATCCTAGTACCATAGGTAACAAAGGTTTGATAGTCTTTTTCGCTCAACTTTACCACAATTTTATCTTCGTCCAGTACAACATCCATCAGGTCATCTTTTCCTGCTTTACATACAATAAAAATTGATGCTGCGTCTTTAAATTCTTCTAATTTTTTTTCAATATGGATAGTCGCTAAATTTTGGTAGGCCAGAATCATTCCCCGTTCGAAATTAAAGGAAATACCATCAAAATCTTCGCTCCAGTCCGAACAAATAAAATCTGTAAGCGGCTGCTTTACTACAATCATAACCAATTGATCTATGTTTCCCTTAATAACTGTATAAGGAAGTGAAATGTTCACATCCTGAACTCGGACAGGATAAATCCGACGATAAGAAGTTTCCGTACACTCTACATGAATCACAAACTCAGCCATCCCATCGTACACTAATTTCGCCAATTCCGGACAATCCAAATTGATGTGATAGCTAAGAGACAACCCTTCCATATTCATTTTGTAGGAAAACGTTACATCAAATATAGCAGATTTATAATCACCGCCAATACCGTCACTTGTGAGAACAGGATAGGAAAATAATCGATTATTTATATTCATAAATGATCACCTCCATAGTATATTCTCTGGCATCTCTCAATGTAATCGCTATCTGTGCTTTTGCCTCTTTCTTTATTTTGGTAAAAGAAATGCGGCCACTATCTGCTCTTGCCCCGCTGCAATTGGTAATTTCTCTGGCAGCAGCAATGATAAGCGATGCTTTTTTGCCATTTTCACCGACAGCTTGAATCGTTATCATCCCATTTTTTACATTTTTCGGTGAACGAAAAATAAGCTTGTACTGGTCATCATCTCTACGAATTAGACGTACTGAAGATAAGGGGACTACCTCTTCTTTTTTAGGCTTAGGCGTTCCTTCAAAGGAGTCTTTCGTATCTAAGCCAATCGCTGGCCCACTATTCGGTGTATTGACTAAATCATGTCCTTCAGGATTTACTGTACCGGTATGGCTTTTACCATTTCCTGAAGAATTCCTTCCCTTACGAGTTCTAGTAGCCGGATTATCATTTGAATTATCTGTAATAACTCCCGGCGTATCGGGTTTTCCACTATGGTCTTTCTGTTTTGCACGTCGCCTTTTTGAACTTGTTTGATTCTTAACGTCTTGAGAAATGATCAGGGTTCCATGGAATGATTTCGGCTTTTTTTCAGAAATAGTGAATTTATCGATATTATCGGTAAGGCTTTCCCTCTCTCCATGTTCATCACCGTCATTCTCGGCACTTAGATTTTCTCCTAATCCCTTGACATCAGTCTGTTCTGTTTCATCAACTTTATTATTTTCAAGGATTTTGTTACGTACCCATCTCTTTATTTCTTTTATCGAATCGGCTGCTTCCTGTGCATTAGAATGACGGCCTGGGTCCCAGCCATCATGTGTAGGTGACTCCATCTGCCGAAAATATTCATTCAGTTTCTGCCCTTCTAGTTCTAAAACTCCTGTAAAAAATATGCCATTAGGCAGATGATCCATTTGGAACAACGTCATACCAGAATTACGGACCACCAATATTTTCCGATTCAGTTTACGTTCCGAATCGACAAGCAGCTTTAAGCGGAATCTTCCCAGTGCTCGAAATGGTAAATTAAACTCTTTCGCCTTTTTATCGATAAGGGCACAATAATCATCATATGCATGTAATACATCTTGCTTGTACTTCTCAATATATTTTTTTAAAGTATCCTTGGTTAATGTTTCATTTTGAATCGAAACTTCTAACTTCCCCTTATAAATAGCAATCAGGAAATTATCTAAAATTTCGACAAACATCTGCTTTTCCCAAGTTTCTCGAGCATCATTAAATCCATAGATGAAAACATCGGTCCCCATTTGGTTGCGTTCATTCAACTTATCTAATTCAGGAATTTTGGATACAGGCATATTATTGTCCGGATTACCATAGTAACCTACACCTGTTGTCGTAACAGTCGAGTCATTTAAATCTAAAAATGACACCAACCGGGACATTCCCTGTGCTGCTATTTCGTTATCTTCATTCAAAGTCCGATAAAAAACAAGCCGCAAAGTGGAATTTGAAAATGGGGCATTTTTGCCGATACCATAACTTCCGCCTGCATCGCCACTTTTAGTTGCGCCACCATCAATTTTGGTCAATGCATTCCAACCGCCAAAAGATTTTGCGTTATACGGCTGACTGAGGCCTGTTGTATAATAATCACTAACTCTCAGTACATAAAACTTATGCTTACAAGATCTTATTGCCTTATCAAAAAAAGGTTGGACATTCGCATTATCTTTCCAAAAATCATTGGCTCGATTTAAAATCTGCTTATATTGTTCATGCCCCGGGACATCAATATAATCAATAATGTATCGATAAAACTCTACTCGTACACATGTCTGCCCCACAGCCTTAGCATCTAACGAATTCTGACACGTTTCCCGTGCCAACGCCTTTAGCTCATTGCCATTAAAAGTTGCAATTCCTGAATCTTCGACACCTCTGACCTGTCCTCCAGCATTACTAGGGAAGTTCCATGACGCCATTTATATTCCCCCTATACAATTCTTCTCTCACAAACACATAATGTCCTTGAAATAATTGGTACTGTCAAATATTTTTCGCAAATGCCTGAACCTAGACATAAGTAAAATCAGTCAAGAAGATTATCTACATCAAATTCGTAGAGGTATTTCATATCCATGTACTTCTTTGAGCCTCACCGATTGCTGACGACATGGCGAAGCCGGGCGCATACCATCATCGCTGCACTTTCACCACCCGAGAATGTGCCAACGACACGCGTACGGCGATAAATTTCTCGATTGATGTCTTTATTTTGCGAAAATATAAGCAAACTAAATCAACAGTAGAATTTGTTCCCTGTTTGTATCCAGATGACCGCTTCTTCCCCAACGATTATCGTCGCCGTTCCTGAACTCATAAAAAAGCGTATTATATATTACAATTTCGACACAAAAGAGAAAATTCCTGCTAATGAAAAACAGGACTTCAATAAATTAAAGTCCTGCTCGTCTTATCCAATGGATTGTAGAGATAATATTCTAGATGTGTCTTAACCTTCACTTAATCATAAAGAAAAGTCTGGTTCAATTCTTCCTGAATTAATTCCCTGCACTGCATCTCGATTTCATTTCGTCGTTGTGCCCGTGTAAAGGAGTCCTCATCCTTATACGGTTCCATTTCTTCCCTGTCCATTTTCTGCCACATGGCTGCTCTCATTGCCAGAAATTTATCATGCTCTAAAAAAAGAATTTTCGCCACTTCCATCAATGCTTCCGGTTTTCCCTTCTTCATCAGTTCCCTGTAATACTTAGGGTTATATGCCTTGATGTCTACCATCCAGTCCGCTGCCTTGCTTAGAAAGTCTTCCACGTTAAGTGTTGATAAAAACTCCTCTTCTTCGGCGTTCTCCACTTCATCCTCCTCGTATTCCGCCAGCGTTTGGTCGATATCCTCTTCTAACTCCGGAGAATGCTTCATCTCCAGCAAATAATGGAATATTTCCCTGGCCCACCAACTAGTCGTTCCTTCAGCTGCAACATCGACAATCTGCTCGAAAGTAGGTCGTGCTAACTTCAAATTTTCATAAATGAGGGGATATCCTAAATCAAGAATATATTGACACGTTCGTTGTAAGACATAAGGGCTGTCTAGTCCGAAAGCCTCAATAATGGCTGAAATGCCTTCAAAAATCGGATACGAAGGGCATCTTCCGTAGGCTTCTGCAATACGAACGGCAGCTACTAAGGGGGCCGCATCGAGCAATACTTTCCGTTTCAACGAGTTTTTTGATTCTAAACGATAAATCCGCATAAACTCTTCCTGGCTGCCGTAAGCTGCTACAAATACGGTATCCTCGACCCGTTTGATTAAATCCTTGGGCTCAGTCCATAAAAATTCGTCAGGCTTATCGAGAGCCTTTAGCACCTCCGTGTAAAAATCAGGATTGCTCGAAAAGCTGAATTCATGGACTTCGTAGGGATAATCGGCGTTATATTTTCGTAGGAGCGCTAAGTTTAACCACAATGCGTCCGCCGCTTCCTGTGGGGTAACATAATCGACGAAGACCGGCCCTGTTTTTTCGTATTCCGCCTCGTTCTCACTCATTCCTAAATCATCAATAAGCCGAGTTTTCGTTGTAGCCGATACCTTTTCCGCCATCGTTAAAATCTGCAATGCACTGGGCTTGGGCAAATCAAATTCTTCAATTACGTGCTGGGTACCAATTCCAAGGGGAGCATCGGCTAAGAGCTTCAGAAAACTTTCTAGTTGAAATCTCTTGTAATCGGCGTTTCCCTTTTGCATCCTGTCGAAGAAATGAACCATATGAGTCACCGTATTCGGCAAAACATCTTCCGGAAAGAGTGATGGACTGTCCCAAATAGCTATAGGGATATTCTTTTCTTGTAAATCGGCAAAAATTTCCAGTCCCTTCACGACGGCTGGGATCAAAGGAAAATAAAGATACCGACCAATCAATATTTGACAGTGTTCCTTGGCTAAGAACGGAAAGGCAAACTTAAAGGCTGTTTCGACATCCACATCATCTATATCTCGTTCAACGTCATCGTCGTAATAACGCCCAAGGGCTGCTTTTCGAAAAAAATCTTCAATCCGACGCAAGGTATCGGTATAATGCGAACTACAAAAAAACGCCTGCATTTTTTCGATAAAAGCTGCATTTAAAAAATCATAAAGAAAATATTTAGATTCCCGGTACATCTCCAAGGTATCCAGTAAATCCTGACATTCGCTGTCGATGTCAAAAAAAGAAAATCGATTCATCTTTTGAGGAAAATATTCATCACAAATTATCTGATCTAATTCATCGTCATACTCGCTACTATAGAAGTTCCCCATCATAAGCTCCTTTCACATATTCATTTAGTTATGAATTTTGATTTTCTTCCATAACTGGTAATGTAGGCACTCTTTTGAGCTCTGGTCAAGGCAACATATAATAAACATTTTTCTGAAGTGACAGCTTCTTGTCTAGCTACTGTATCTTCTACATCCACAGCTTGGTTTAAAGGTACAACACCAAAGTTTACACCAGCTACAAACATATATTGGAATTCCAGACCTTTGACACGATGCATCGTAGCAAAACGAAGGCCTTCCTGCTGGCGATCATCCAACTTTTCTTTCTTCAGTTCATAACAACGGAATCCATGCTGTGTAAAAGCCTGGATATAGTTATCCACTAAATTGTGAGTCCTTGCAGTAATGCAGATATCTTTGAGCGGAACTCCCTGCGTTTGCAATTCTTGAATCTGTTTTGTAATAAATTCGATTTCATTGTTTGCAGACCGAAAATTTTTTACGACTGGTGCCTTACCGTGGGTCAGCGATTGGCACGCATCATCAGCTAAAGTCTCTCCGTTCAGATCATCAAAAGAAATGCCGTTTAATAGAGCAAAAGCATATGACCTTGTTTCTTCTGTCGTGCGATAATTGATATGAAGGATGCTGCTGCGCCCGCGTACTTGGATACCGCATTTTGATAATACTGTTTTGTTGCGATAAATACGTTGATGCGCATCACCAACAACGAAAATATCATTGTTATGCGCTTCTCCTGCAATGCTGCGGATTAATTCCATCGCAATTTGACTGAAATCCTGCCCTTCATCGACAATAATGAAAGGGTAAAGCGACTGATGCTGTTTATCGACTAAAAGCCTGCATTCATCCATCACCCAATGTACGTCGCGCTTACCAGCAATTTTCATGCGTCGCTGATAGGCTTCAAATACGCGCCATACCTTTTGACGTTTCGAGCGATCAAGGCGGACCCCACGTCCATTCCGTGAACAGCGCAGATATTTAGCCGGTGTAAGAGCATGCTGCGGAATAACGACACGGGCCCATTCATCCATGTAAAAATCAGCAGATAACCCTAACTCTTCCACCATGGATTCATTAATAGAGTCTTCCCATATACTGTGCAAGAAGCGTTCGTTATATTCGATGTGTGCGTCATAACCTGCATTGCGCATATAATTAGCTACCCAGGCATCTAAATTGATGACTTCAATGTGTTTCATTTCTTCAGAAGTACAAATAGTACGAAGGTTTTCCTGTATATCTGCTGCTAAATTTGCTGTAAAAGTAGTGAAAAGAAGACGTTGCCGATCTACCAGGCGGCTGGCCAGTCTTTTAGCCCGATGTATAGCAACTACTGTTTTCCCTGTGCCTGCCCCGCCCGTAACACGGGCTGAACCAGAGTAGTCTTTATTGACAATGCGGCGCTGCGTAGGATGAAGGAATACACGCCATTTATCTAATGGCCGCTTTAACATATCTTGCAAGTCATCTTCACCTTCCAGGACTCGGAAGAATTGTTGATTCTCTACAGTGTCCAGTGCTTCTCTTAAATCAGCAGGCTTGTTTTCATTTTTTTCAGCCTGCATAAGGTCTAGTACTTCATTAATAGGAAATCCTTCCAGGAGCCATGACAAGCCTTCATAAATATCAGCAGTCAAATTATCTTTGCTTTTTCGGAAATCCTCCTGACTCGTAAACGATCGAATATACGATAATTGCTCTTCTGGGACGCCCAACTCAAGAAGATTGTCGTCAGTTAAATTCTGAAAAATTCCAACTTCGGGAACTTTTTCAACAATCTCCTGAACACTATATAACTGAATCGCCCCAGTAAAAGGGTTTATCTTACACCGTTTGCGGCTGGCCCATTCATACGCTTTATCATGATGATCTACCCAGACCAGCATATATACACCGCTTTCCTCCTGGCGCAGTACGATACCGCGATATGTATCATCAATCCGTACAGACCAGACCTTTTTATCTAATTTGCTAGCAATCTTTTCATAATGGATTGCCGACGATATAGGATTGCTGCGAAATTTCACTAAAAAATCGGCGGTATGTCGTTTGGCCGTTTCCGGTAATTTTGCATAAGCTGTCAAAAAAGTGTCAGCTATCGCTATTTTTACTACATTTTTCATTCTTCACGTCCTCCAAAGATTGCTTGAACGTCTTCTGTCGTTTCGTCAAAGACCTGCCACCCTGCTTTTCTTACATTTTCACAAGATTCCTGACATTCTTTTAAGATGAAAGCTTTCTTTAACGTTGTCCACCCCAATTCAACCAAATCAAGAACCGTATCCCCATCCATTAATTCATCTCCAATGACATCTGGCAAAGGAATATCTGCCTGTTGTAGTTTACGTAAAAAGGCTAATTCTTTCTCATCTGACCATTCGCTGAGTTTTTTGATAATATCATCCCAAGGACTCCTTTCTTCGTGGTCGCTAGCAGGTACAGTCGTTTCGGCTTCCATAACGCGAAGATTCAAATAAACTTCGTCTTTTAAACCCATATAAGAAACCGCAGTAAAATGCGGTAAGAACTGCATCAAATTTTTTTCAGCAATGACATCCTGCGCTTCATCTTGTGCATTGGCATAACTACCGTGCAGCGCCTCAGGCCTAAAGAGATTGCCCTGCATAAATGGATCGTCGCCACCACCTATTGAGGCCGTCCCTTCCAGAATAAAATGCATCTCTGCCAGAAATTCACTGCGCGTCGGCAATAAATCCGCTTTATCAAGCGGCCAAAACCAGAGGACACACCAATAATCCATGGCGAAGCGCAGGCGGGCATAAGGGCCGGCATTTTTCATTTTTTCTGATTTATAATAGTGGCGATAAATTTCATCTTTCCGTCGAACAGTCCGATACGAAGTCGTCGCTTTATCGTCATGCCCATAGATGTCCAAATGATCCGTCGTCTCTGCTTCAATTTCTTTGCGCAACTTTACTTGCTGAGACCAGAGCTGATCTATTTTTTGCGATAAGGTCCGCAAGGTCGTGATTTCATCATCCGTATATGGCTGATGAAATTTCTTGTTCCAGTCTTTTATTTTGTTCAACGCATCTGGTACCATCGTCTTGATGACCTTGTCGGCATAAGAGGCCATGCCTGGATCACCGGTGAGGAAATGGTAAATCTGTTTTTTTGTCTTCCTTCTATCCCGGAATTTCAGGTACTGTGGTGCCTGTTCATACCAGCGCAGGCCAACAGTCGTCGCCTGCAGTTCTTCGACCGAGTAGCAGGCCCGGTGTGCACCAATCAGGGAGTTGCCGTTAACCAGCTGCGTCCCGAACCAGGGAACAAAACTGCCCTCATAAATCGTGTTGAGCCAGAGTGAAACTTCCGCCAATTCTACGGCCGTTGGATTGAGGTCCACACCATAGATATTACGGTCAGCAATATACATCTTCACCTTCTGCAGTTCCTTGCTACGCTGCTCATAGGGAATGGATTCCTGTCGTTCCTGTTGCCGTTTGGTCAAGTAAGCTTCCGCTAGCTGATTAATCGTTTCGTTAAGGAATGCGGCAGAACCCATGGCCGGTTCACATACAGTCAGGTGCAGGATATCTTCAGCTGTCTTATCTTTTAACAGTTCTTTTAAGGCGTACTTGACCAGACATTTTGTCAGGACTTCTGGCGTATAATACGAAGCCGACGTTTCCCGTTCGCGCCCGGCAAGGCGATAGATGAAGGTACCTTGTTCATAATAGCGAAGCTTCCCTTTTAAATCCCCTTTTTCATACCGGACCCGTTCTTTCTCATCATATTGTGCCAATTCGTCTTCCGTAACAAAATAACCGACATTCAGTTCATCGAAATTTTCGTTAGCCGGCTTTACTTCATATAGATTCGTTTGTGCAATGAAACCGCGATAGGAAAGGAGGGCTTCGTAAACAGCTCCTAACTGATTGATACCTAGATTGGCATAGGAAATACGGCCACGCCGTTTCTTGCCTTTTTCTGGTTCTCTCGTAAGGCTCATTAAGTTGATAATCTGCAGCATGACCCGATTACGCAATCTGGCTTCATGGACTAAGCGAGTGCGTTCCGGATCAAAAATATGCGCTTTCAACGGTGGAATAACAAAAGTATCTTTCAGGCTTTGTTGCTGGGCATATTGCTGCTGCCCTTCTTCCGTATTGGGGTACCCCGTATACATGAGATCAAACAGTCGTTTTAAGGAATCTCCCAGATAAGTGCCTTCTAAGACCGATTCATCTGTCTGAACCGACATTCTTTCTGAAATCTGACGCAGACTTTCGATGGAATAGCTAGAAACATAAACGGGATTTTTCATGGGAGCATATCCTAAATCCGGTCGTGATTCCATAAATAAAACAAAGAGCATCCGATACATATAGCGCAGGCAATGCATGGTCAGTTCGCCTGCATCGACAGTGTCTTGTTCCAAATCGCGCCCTTTATTGTGCCTTAGGTCATAGAGTACTTCATTACCCAGGAGTTCAATGCTTTCCCGTAAAGCATACTTCAAATCTTCCGATACGCCAGCTGCATTTTTCTGGGATTCTTCGTTTAATTCGTCAAGCAAAGACTCCCCTTTTTCGGGGCATAAGCTGTCATGGTGCAATAAAATAGCCACGGCCTGCCAAGTCGAATCATCATTGCGGCCAAAAATCTGTTCCATATCAAAAGACAGGCAGCGCTTTTCATTCCACTTATTGCGGTCCAGCAGCACGATTTGGTGCATGCCGATAAAAATCAGCCAGCGTGGTGATTCTGTCTGATCATAAAAGATTTTATCTGCCAATACTTCATTCGTTAGAGTCGATAAGGAAAAAAGAGCCGTTTCATTATGGGTACCATCAAAAACCTGGCTTTCTAAGACGTCTGCTGAAAAATCACTAGACGCTGTCAGAAGAACCCAAAGGAGCGGCGTATTATCTTCTCTCTTCAGTTCCAGCGCAACGGGAACTACGGTTTCATCATCAAGAACAATTTTTTCTCCTGCTAAATCAGGATAGCCTAAGGCCGTAAGATACTGCTGCGCTAATAAAGTAATGTGTTCGAACGTGTCAGCATCAAGCCGCTGCCGTTGAAACAGTTCGCGTGCCGGATAATAGTAGTGCCGTGTCTGCCGTAATCGAGACCACGGTGTCTGCATAGTTTCTGTTTCTGCCTGCTGACTCCACGCTTTGACTTGGGTCTTGAGGGAATCGGCAAAAATTGTATTCAAATAATGGTTGGTATAGTATTCATTTATATTATTAATACCCGTCAAGTCGAATCCCGCCATTATTCTTCTCCTTCCTGCCAGCCACTAAGCACTCCGATGAGTCGGATATAGGGGTGGTTTTCTATATGCATTGTATCAGTGACCCACTGCACAAAATCTTCAAAAATAGTTTTTACTTTTCGTAAACTTTCATCTTTTTTCCGAGAGGAAATCGGAAAAAGGCTCATTTGGTAATCCAAGTGTCGTTCTTCCAATTTTTCTAATTTATCTACTTCCGTATCGATTTGAGGATTCGCTTTCTTCTCATAATCAATGAAAAATCTATCAAGATACTTTTGAGCCTGAGCGACTACATCGGGAAGGAGCTTCTGATTTTCCTGTAAGGCTCGTAGTGGCATATGCTGCCTGTCGATACCATTAGCCAAATCTTTCTGCAAACCAATCCTCGCCATTGCTAAAGCTTCTTTTAATTGCATCGCCTTTATGAATTCTCCCTGTACATAAAGTAACCCGAACCATTCATCAACCAATGGGGTGGATTTTCGGTTAGGAAAACGGCCATTCATCAAAAACAGACTCGTACCATTATCTAAGCTGGGGACAAGAGCCAGTGGAGCTTCATCACGCGAAAAGATGAGACTGGCTTTGTCATTGACCCAATCGAAAATAGGATTTAAAGGCCAGAGATATTGTTCTTCCGGCCAGGCTTTCTCATTATTTGTCTGCTGGCTTTCTTCCACTTTCTGCATACAGAATTTTTTATCGCTGATTAAGCGCAAATAATCCTTCTCCTTCATCATATCGACAATTTCTGCAGGAAGTATATACTGCATACTGCGCCGTATATCAGCAGACAATGTAATGTCGATACCGGAGACTTGAGTCAGCCTTTCTGCTGGCCGTACTTCACTTTGATTGAAGTACTTCATAGCCCGATATAAATAATCAATGTCTTCGTACAAAGTCTCGTTATGCTCGATTTTTACGTCTGTTTCAGCCGCTTCCTTTGTGCTTTCTGTCAGTAATATATCCATAAAGTTGACGATATTATCATCCAACTGTTGACTAAACTCAGCAGCACTCTGGCCTTGTTCGATGACACTGGCCATTTTCTGTTCTTCTTCATTGACACTGTATACACTTAATAAGTTTGCAGGATCACCAATATTCTCTTGGGCTTGTTTTTCTTTTTCAATAAGTATTTCTAGCAACCGAATATCTCCATGGATTTTCGTATTCTTTGTTTTATTGACAAGATAACGAATATCTGGCTGTTTTTTCTGTCCATACCGATCGATACGCCCATTGCGCTGTTGAAAAACCATCAGTGACCAGGGTAAATCAAAGTGGATCAGACGATGGCTTAGATAGTGCAAGTTTAGCCCTTCTGAAGCAACATCGGAAGCTACCAGAATGCGAACTTTTGCTCTGGCGCGGCCAAAATCTTCAACAATTTTTTGTTGTTCTTCATCACTCATCGCTCCAGAAATTTTAGCAATTTCCTTTGGCTTCATCTTCAAATCTTCACTGAGCTGTTGATAAAGAAATTCCATCGTATCGACGCGTTCTGTAAAGATAACAATACGATCATCATCAGCCTTGCGATTCCATCCATAGGATTTATCTTTCAATAGATAGCAGAGTTGTTGGTACCGAGAAAATGATTCAGGTCCTATCTTTTCTATAGCCGCCTGAAAATCTTCCAATGCCAGGATATCAGGTACTTTATCTTCACCATGTTTCTTATACATTTTTTTTAAGCGCCCTTGAATCGTTTTAAGACACGCCGCCGGGCTGGAAAATAGTGCTTTTTCCAAAATCGTCTGGAATAACTGACCACTGCCACGTTTCTTATCAATATCCATGTCGAGTTTCATGTTACTCAACACATCATACGCATGTTCCTCTGCTTGTGAGGCTTGGCACGTCTCTTCGGTAATAGTTCGTTCCAGTACAGCCTTGTTCATTTGGTCTTTGACATCTTTCTTGAAACGACGGATACATAATCCCTGAATATCCTCTTTCGTATATTTCTTAGGATTGGCAATCGCTGTTGGGTCCAACATATTCATGAGAGAAGCAAAGCTTTCCGATCGGCCATCATGCGGCGTTGCCGAAAGCATTATCATGGTATCCGACCGTCCTGCCAATAATTCTGCTAATTTAGCCCGCTGCGCTCTTCGATCACCTCGAGTCGCCACATTCTGTGCTTCATCAATGACAATGATATCCCAATAGGCTTGTTCCAAATGCATACGATAGGCGACATCATTTTTTAACGTATCGATAGAAATGATTGTCTTGTCATAGTAAAAAAAGGGGTTATAGTTCACAGGTAATTTAGCCCGGATTTGATGAATCTTATTAGAGTCCAAGCGTACCAGCGGAATCGTGAAGCGATTCCACATTTCTTTTTGAAACTGCGTCATCATGGATTTACCTGTTACAACTAAAATCCGTTTGCCCTTGCCGCGCACAATGAGTTCACTTATTAAAATACCTGCTTCTAATGTTTTGCCCAAACCAACGTCATCAGCAATTAAGATTCGCTGTCTTGGTTGCTTTAAGGCAGTGACTGCTGGAAGTAATTGATACGGAAGTGGATCCATCGCTGCTCGGTCCCCTATATGGATAGCTGTATCCGTCGGGATCTTCTGTCGCCATTGACTTTCCAGATACAACAAGGTTTCCCGATAATGCGGAGACATATCGATAACCAGCTTTACCTTTGCCGGATCAACAGGGATGATAGTATCAATATCTTCGAGAAAAATAGCTTCTTTATCTTTTACTAAAGGGGAAACACCTACACAATGAAGCGCCTGGTTTTCCATTGTATTTTGTTCCACTTTCTTTATCATCCATTCTTCATCTCGAATAATGACACGCATTCCTGGTGCAAATTCCAACATCTTCATAGCCTCCCGCATTTCCTTTTCTAGTCTTGCTTAAAGTTATGCAATATAATAATATTCGACATAGAAGGCTCGATTTCCTGCTCATTTGCAACAAAGAATATGGCACCAAGACAAAAGAGCTGTGCTTAGAATTGCTTCTAGGCACAGCTCTTTTTATGTGCTACTTCCATCTTTTGACAATTTATTTATCATCGAGCGATTGTTTCAGTTCCAGAGTGCTGCCATCTTGGAATTTTACTTTTGGGATTTGCAGTTTAAGCTGATACCCATTAAGGCCATGCTTAACAAAAGTGCATTATATATTGTAAAATTAGACACAAAAGAGAAAATTTCTGCTAACAAAAACAGGGCTTCAATAAATTGAAGCCCTACCAGTCTTAGTATATTGCACTCATGATCTTCAGTAGATTTTGATACGTGTCGACTTGTTTATAAATACCTTGTCAACGGAATTCAATCTTCCTGCTTTCTGCGGTATGATTGAAACAGAAGAGATTCCCTCTGACGGAGAAATCGTACCGTCATTAGTAGGTACGAAACTATAGAAAAAGATTCCCCCATGGCTGGAATGCCGTCATTATTATTATCGGTTTGCACCGGATATACAGGGTGCTTTTTATCTTCCTGCCGTGCTGCATAACTTCACTCCACTCACTTTCGTGGTACAATAAAATTATTATACAGTATTTTCAAAGGAGTATGACGGTATTATGAAGAAACGCTTAATTTTAAAAGGTCTAATATGTCTAGCAACCGTGCTTTTTGCGTTCAACTTAAATACGACTCAAGCCCAAACAGACGACGCCAGGGTTCTCGGCGGTATCAGTAGATCTACGGATATTTTCACCTATCTGAATACGTATCCGTACAAACTCTGGCAGTCAGATCATCGATTTGCTCCCGACATTTATAACGACCTCTATCTGTCTGAAGATAAATGTGTTGCCGTTGATTTATGGAACGACCGCTTAGGCCAAATTTTTCTTCTCGGCCCCGGCTATAAAACCGATAAAGGTATCGAAGTCGGCATGACGATGAACGATGTCGAATACGCTTACGGTCCCATTTATGATTCCAGTAAAGCCCCTCGTGACTACACGCAGCGCTACGGCATCTACACAGATTACGGAAACGATGGCTACTATAAAAAGTATCGTGCTTACGGCGTTATTGAATACGTGTCTCCAAATAATGAAGGCTTGAATTTTGTAATCGATAAGAAGACCAAAAAGATTGTCCTGATTATGTACCAAGCAAATCGTCACGGAAATGGCACGGCCATGTCTTATGTCAAACTATACAACTTACTTCCTGAAAGAAATTAAACGCCTTTTGCCGCATCGCAGTGAGTCACGATGCGGCTTTTTTGCACCTCACCTATATAAATCAGTCCTACTTGTCGCACTGTGGCCGGCCTCATCTAATGCTGATAACCAAAAATTTGAGTTAATACCTGAATGGATATTTCATATGTTGTGTTTTTAATTCGTCGTAGTAGTTTCTTTCTCTTGGGAGTAAATCGTTTATATCATTAAGTATTATCAATTGGTTTTTGTATGAGTTTTTATATTGACGCCATCTCATGATAGCCTCTTTGGTTGTGTTTTCATCATAATATACCTTTATTTGCGGTTCATTTTCATATATACATATATATCCACTTTTACCATATGAATATATAACATTGTCATCAATAAAAATCGACTGTCCTTTATTTTCTAAAGTAACAGAATTCTTCGTATCTACAATCCAGTTGCCATCAAAATCATTTCCTGAGATACTATAATAGCTTGGCTCTGCCAAATGCTTAGCAACATAAAGGAAAAAGTCATGATTCAATAACATTAACATAAAAAACGAACCCATCAAAGTTAAGAGTAGCGATATGCCTATAAAAATATACTTTATCATTGTCTTAAATTTAGACACAGCAATCACCTACTTCTGTACAGTCACGTCAATATGAATATCATAAATATAAGGTGGTAATAATCTGGACGCTTGAAAAATTGCTTCCATATTCTTAATATAAAGAATATCTTGTCAAACTACTCCTTCAATTAAATTAATCCGTATTGTAAGAAAAGCGGCTGATTTTCTCGATTTATTTCATGAGTAAGCACGATAGTCCATTTAAAAGATCTATCGAAAATATATAAATCTTCCGGTAGAAACTTTCTATCACTACATAGATCGTTAAAAGTTAATTCTAAACAAGCATTTTTAGGAAACTTCCAATAGTCTGAAATTAATATACGTTCACAAGAATGAATATCCCAAAAAACAAGAATATCTTTTAAACAATTTTGATACGACATGATTTTAGCCCAATTAATCTGTTGAGGCCTTTTTAGACAATCCCATAGGTATCCTGTATAACACCATCCATCAGGAAATAATTTTAATTGGTTTATTTTATTATAGTATTCACAAGTAGTATCAACAAAAGTATTAATATATTGCTTCCTATATACCTCAGCAATTTCCGGTTCCAATATTTTCACTCTATTTTTGAATGCTTCAAAATTCATATTTTTATTTACCTCTTTACTAGGAATGATGCCCTTTTACCATTTCTGGTACCGTAATTGATATGAGGAGATGTATGCGGACTATGTTCTTCAGCCGTATGCTTTTTCTATTCTTTAGGTTCTAGGTAAAATATAAAAATCCAAAAAAGCTGGCATAGCTAATTAACACAGCTATATGAAAATAAAACTCTTTCATGTCTTGTTTAGTAGCTTTTAAATACCGTCTTCTTCCCAAAACACAAGTCGCATACCAAAGAAATAAAAAGCTAACCATACAAAAATAGGACCAGCCTTGATATTCTGTACCTGGATTCATAAATATTACATAAAACATATTTAATAAAGAAAAGACAAATCCAATATTAACCAGAAGAAAAATCTTTTTAGGCGTATATTCCAGAAGTATTTTTTCTTTAGGATTTAATCCAACCTTTAAAATATAGGTTTTCACAATATAAAATATCATCATCACCAAACCAACTAAAAACAAGCTTTCTCTCGAACTCATTTTGATTCACCCCTTTTCTTAGTTTTTTCTCTCTCTTTATAAGAATTTAGACACACCCGTCCCTACTCCAATAGAACTCTCCAATTTCTATCCCCCATCGCATCCGCTTTCTATTCTTTGAATTTGCCCAACTGATTCTCTACAATACAGACTATGAACATTACATTTTTTCAAGTGTTTACTTAAAGGCAGCCGCTCACAATCTAAAGGGCGATGCACATTTTCTAAATAAATCACTCCTTCAAAATGAGTACCTATAAAACGATAGTAAATATTTAGCAGAATCCTTTGATATCTTCATTTTCTTTATACTAGTCTGAGTAGCACGGGTTGCTCAATTTTATCAATTTCATTTACCCCTTTTCCCCATATGAATCCAGTTTCTTCTCGATAAGTATGAAAGCGTAAATTTAAAAAGAATGGATCCTCTGTAACTGATAAGTATAGACAAAATTTTCTATTCGGAAAATCTTCTTTTAACTTATTTCCCCATACTTCCAATACATTCATAGAAACTGACAACATATCTTTTTGTTCTTCCTTACTGTATAGTTCTTTATAATAAAAATCGTTAACAGATAAATCATTAATACACCACTCATAGCCTGTTTTATCCTTATGAAACTTTAAAATTCGCTTCCAATCAGAAGTTGAAAAGTTTTTCATTCTTTTTAAATCAGTCTTACTTCTAAGAAGAAAAACACAATCATTTATCTGATAAAACTCTCTCTGAATTAATGGAAAAAAGTGTGAATTTTTATCTACTGTCATTTGGGACTCGATTTTAAAGTCGTACAACCATTTATTCATTTTATCATTATAAACATACACATTATCACGCTCCTAAGGTAGCAGTCCATTTAAGAGGACGGTTTACCTTTTAAATAACCCACTCCTTCAAAATAAGTACAACTAAAAGTATAATGCTGTATTTAATCAAATCTTTTGCATCTCCCATGATCAATTTAGATTGTTCTTCTTTATATTCATATTTAGCTAAGATGCCGCTTCCATAAGCCATAATAGCTATTCCCAAAAACATCAAAACCATCAGCCATAGGGCGTAATCAATAAAATAATAAAAGGAGAAAATAAGCCCAGGCAATGCGATTCCTGAAATAAAACATCCTCCAATAAAGGGGACACTGTATTGATAACGATGTAAAAATTCTTTTCGAAAATCTTCACGCACTCGCTTGAACAATCCCCATCCCAAATATCCTACTAATGCAAAAATGATTAGTCCGTCTTTTATATCATGAATTGAAATCATGTAGATCACCTCATTGTTGTTTGTCTATCTTTGCTTTTCTGCTTTCTATATAAAACGCTAATAGACAAGTATCCCTGCACTCATGTCGACAACAGGACTATCTAAACTTCATCGGCATAGATTCCGGCAGCCTGCGTCGTTACACTAGCATAGGTGCTCCCCATTGCCTCTTACGGTACAAATCATTTCCACTTGTTGCACTAGGAGGCAGGAAATAGTCATCGATGTTCACCGTTGTGTTGTCCATTATTAGGGTAAAGTTCTGATCTGATAGCAGCACTAGGCCTGGTAATCCAATAAATAATCAACAATATTCCGAATACAGGAACTAATATTGTCAACATCCAATAGCCACTTTTATTCACATCATGCAATCTCTTTACACTAATTACTATTATTAAATAGAAAAAAATAAATTGATAGAAAATCAAGAACAGTGCTATAAAAATCGAAACAAGTGAATTATTCAAGACCTTAACAAAATGTAAAGGTAACAGAATAGCAAATAAGATTACCACACCAAACAAGTAGACACCATTAATATACAAAAAACGCCTTCGGTATTCTAATAAATTTATATTTCCTTGGAAAGAAAAATAACTTTTCCAAACCCATCTATATCTTTTTTGAAACATATTTATATCTCCATCTATATTTTAATCTTTTATAAGCATACTAATATATTCTTACCCATTTATTATGCTCCAATTCATGTCGTCTACGACAATTTCACGGCCCGTACTACTGCCATGTCAACCGTGCTGTTATCAATTTTTTAGTCCTGAATATGTTCCTATAATACTAACGCATTTTGCTTGACCAAGAATACGCCAATAAATATACACATCAAGATTACAATAATCCCACCAAAAATAAAAAAAGGCTTATAAGAACTCTTATGCTTTACGTCATTTATCTTGATTAATTCCTTGTTTTCATATTTGATACCATATCCTAATAATATCATTCCTATGCCAAAAAACGCACCTCCGGATAGCAAAATAAAAATAGATTGAATAATATCTAACATTGAACAGTACATGATTAATGAACCAACCAAAAGGGAAAAATATGAACTGAGTTTAAAAATTCGCTCTTTATGATTGATTTTTTACTTCGCAAAATTTTTTTCCCAAGGCCCAAAAGAAAAACCACCATGGCAATGCCCGTAACTAATATTCTCAAAAAAGATCCCCATCCATTTTGATACGCTATCAAATAATTAATGTGCTCCATTTTTATTCAGCTCCGTTTTCTTTACTTCTTATGATACCTAATACATCAACACAGTCAGACTCACCTCTTTCAGCGCTTGCAAACAACTATACTTATTACCAAGAAGGTTTTCTTTATTGAAGGCAAGGTCCTTAATATCAATAAGCTGTGTCTAGCACTGATTATTCCTCCATTTTAGATTAGTGGCAGTTTACCATGGATTCAATGATTTATTATTACTAGTTTTTAAAATTAATTGCTCCTTTTTTAAAAAATCATCAAAGAGTCTTATCAACCTTTCATAATTTTCATTTTGAGTATGTTTGATAGGGTCATATCCATCTGTGGGAGGTAAATAATAAATTATATTTTCCATATCATTCGGGTACCCAAACTTCGCATAAATATCCGCAATGCGATATAATAAATCAACAATCTTTAAATGTTCACTGCTGAGTTTTACCAATAATCCAAATCTCCATTTTTGCTTTTCAAAGTTCCATACCTCTTCATTTTCATTTGGGATTCTATTAAAGCTTTTTTCAACTATCTTTTTTAATATTTCATCACAGTCATCTTTATTTAATATAAGTTCACTTATCAAGTAGTTACAATTATCATGTTCAGATAAGTCTATTTCTGCAAATAAAGACACATCATCTTTATTTATGATTCTTAATGTATATCCAACAAAAATGCTGACCCAAGAAATATTTATATTATTTTCCCTAAAGATGCTTAAAAATTTCTTCATATTCAAATCTCCAACCGATATAAATGTTATCTAGCATTGATTTTTCCTATAATTTTTACACCTTCTATAAATCGACGATGCGTTCCCCAAAATAATAGGGTCACAATCCATTCAAAATCTAAACAGAAAACAAATTTTCTCTTCACGGATAATACACTGTCATTCCCCTAATTATCCATGTATTGATGAAATTCTGCTTCAATCAACTTTAGATTCAGAGGAGCGCAATACCCCGTTAGTGAGGCATCATGGCTAGGAAATAATTGTTTGACTTCGTCAGGTATATCATAAAATTTATGTTGCACAGCATCATATAAATACGGAGAATAATACCAATAGTCGACATGGTCAATTATCGAATAAGCTGCCAACGCCGGATCGAATAGGGGAACTTCACCACTTGTGTGAGAAAATAGAATAATAGCAATATGGCCCATATTTCCAACAACGTTCAAGCTCCCATAGCTAGGAGTTCTAAGTTTGGTTTGCGTTTCATCTTTTAACGATACCATTTTCGCCATATCTTTCCTCTCGATAATAACCGATTCTCCTTCAATTCCCCATCCACGAACTCTTTCCTTAGAGGATAACGGTAACATCTTTTTATCGCCATAATTTTCATCCAAAGTAAGGAAATCCGCTTGTCTAAAAAATAACCTGCCGTCCCTCGTAATCAATGGAGTTTCAGAACTTTCCAATTGTATTTTTTCTATTTTCAAATCCGCTTTACTTAGTTTATACAGACAACGCCCCGACAAAACATAATAAGCCCCCTCAGTAATATAAATTTTAGGATAAGCGCCTTCTGCTATTCGTTGATTGCTTAATGTTTCCAATATAATCCACCGCTGGCTATTACCTTCGGTAATCACTTTAAAAATTAATTCACTGGGAGATTTCGTATTGATATAAGCAACAAGAATTTTATCATCATCAATTTTACAATCACAAGCCTGATGATTGATTATTTCCGGAAATACAAGTTTGTTTCTATCCAACGTGACATGATAATACATTTCCTGGGGATCAACAAAAGTACAAGAATCACCTGAATTAATCTCAAGAACAGTAAGTGGTCCCCACTCTACTGGTTCCTTGTCACGACTGAAAAAAAGTCCCCCAGTAAAAAGACCTACCAGTATCAGGACAAAAATCACTGCTTTAAATTTAATTTTCCTCCAGAGCATAAATCTTTGAAACAAAACCACTTGCCCCCTCATTGCTGCAATTTCCAATTGACTGATTTTACTTACGTCGAGATTCAGACATTTGCGAAAAATATTTGATAGTACCTATATAAAACGCTAATAGACAAGTAGACAAGTATCCCTGCACTCATTTCGACAACAGGACTATCATTTCATCATTCCCATTGAGGCTGACGCCTACCGGTAGCCATCATTCCAAAGGAGTCCCCTTGGCTATTGTAATGTTCGGCTCTGTAAAGGGCTGGGTATTGGTCGCCGCTCCTAGAATTACGATCGTGAGGTACTGCCAGGGGAAGGTTCTCTCCCTCCCTCGTTTTCCAATGGTCTACTTGACGGGCAGCCGGCCACAGTCTAAGGATTAGTTCACATTTTCTAAAGAAACCAGTCCCTCAAACTCAGCAACAATAAAGCGATTAGTAAATATTTAAACAAATCCTTTGATATCCTCATTTTCTTTTGATACTTTTCATTGTTTTTTTCAAATTTTGCCAACATACCTGTACCGTAAATTACCAGCGAATATCCTATGCAGGTCAATACAAACAACCACTCCGTATACTCTATCGCAAAGTAAAAAGAGTACAATAATCCCAATAATGAGAGTACAGTTATAAAATATCCGCCAATAAAAGGAATACTATATTGATAAAACCATAACAAATTTTTACGAAAATCTTGCCGTCCTTTCATAGCTAATGCATAAATAAAAAACAAAGCTAAACTACCAATAATCAGTGCCTCTTTGAAGTCATGAACAGAAATCATATGATCACTCACTTATTAAAATACACTTTTTATTCTCTTTTTTCTACATCTCTTCTGCCAGAGAAAGTATCTGTACTAGCAGCAAATAAGGTAGCAATAAAAGAAGAATTCGCATCAAAATTCATTGGTAAAACCAGCCGCCATACCACTGCCTTCTCCCTTTCCAGCAATTTGAGACGAGATTTCTGCTACGATACCATGCCTTATTTAAATAAACCACTCCTTCATAATAAGCGCAAATAAAGCGATGATTAGCCATTTTGCCGAATTCTTTGCTATATCCATTATTTCTTTATATCTTCTTTCATTATTTTTGTATTTTGCTAAAATGCCATCGCTATAAATCACAAGCGTATATCCCATGCAAGCTGATATCAACAACCAGGGGGCATATTTTGCTGCATAGTAAAAAGAATACACAAATCCTAACACTGAAATAAAAGTTATAAAAATTCCTAAAAAAAATGGAATGCTATACCGATAAACACACAACATGCTTTTATCAAAGTTTTTCTGCAATTCTTTTTTTAACTGGTATAAAAAGAATGCCGCCAATCCACTGATTACAAGTATGTCTTTCGCATGATGAATAGAAATCACGTTTTCACCTTCTCCCTCATTATAACTAAGCCACAGCTGTCCAAAAATGAAAAAGCTCTGCAAGCCGCGTATTCATACGAGTTGCAGAGCTTATAATTTCAAGAATAAAATGATTTGAGTTCGATCGTTTGGTTGCTTTCGCTTTTCAACAAGGGAGCTTAGTTTCACTATTCATTGCGCTGCAGAAACGCTTACACCCGTTTTTCCACAATCGGCGGATAGACCTTTTCAAAATCGAGCAGGATTTTCAATAATCGTTCATCTAAAAACATCAGTGTCTGTTTTCTCAGCTTTTCAGAGACTCCATAATAAGCTTCGGCTACGCTGCCGCAGATGGCGGCTATGGTGTCGCTGTCGCCGCCGATGGAGATGGCGTTGCGGATGGCATCTTCAAAACTCGTCGATTCAAAAAAAGCCATCAGGGCTTGGGGGACGCTCCCTTGGCAGGTGACGTCAAATTCGTAGGTCGGGCGAATGGCATCGAGGGTGAAATCCATGGGATAGTAATCTTGATCGATGACGTCTCGGATTTCTTGTAAGGTGGAGCCGGTTCTGGCCATGTAGATTGCCACGACGACGGCTTCGGCCCCTTTCACGCCTTCTGGGTGGTCATGGGTGACTTCGGTGATTTTTCGGGACAGTAATTTGGCTTCCTCCAAGCTTTTCGCCGCAAATCCGGCGGGGCTGACACGCATGGCCGACCCGTTCCCAAAGCTGTGATACGGTTCGGGATCCATGGTAAATACCCATTTTTTAAAATGCCCGCCGTAGCCGCAGTTCGGATATTTCCGGCCCAGGCTCTGCATATTGTCCACGGCAAGTTCACCGAGATTACTGTAATCGGCCTTGCTGTCTAAGATGGCTTTAGCCAAGGCCAGGCTCATGATACTGTCATCGGTAGGCCTGCATTTATAGTGGAATAATTCAAAGTCTTTGGTCTTGATATTGTGCCATTCAAACCGTGAGCCGACAATATCTCCTACGATTGCGCCTAACATGTTATCACCTCGTAAAAATCCTTCACTATCCGAAACATCATACTAAGACTCCTTGCCCGGCTATCGAAGTCCGGTATCGAGTCAAGGAAAATCTCACTTCACGACTTTTTTCGGTCTGTCTATGGAATGCGCATCATCGCCTGGATTTCACAGGCGGTGTCCATTTCCGTTCTCTTCGCACTTCCCCGACAGTACCTTATTTCAATCAGCGCTCCTGCAATACCTTCAGTAATCGCCCTTCCTTCGCTCCAGTCCGGGGCAACGGCCAAACGATTTGAAGGCATGCGAAAACGAGCCTCGCAGACGGAGGCTCATTTTATATTACAAATTATCCTGCCATTCGGCTTCTTTGAATCCTACGAGAACCGTGTTTTTACCGACCAGCAAGGGGCGCTTGACCAGCATGCCGTCTGTCGCCAGAAGTTCGTACTGTTCGTCTTCGCTCATGTCTGCCAGTTTGTCCTTGAGTCCCAATTCTCGATACTTGAGACCGCTGGTATTGAAGAAGCGTTTGAGGGGCAATCCACTCTTTTTGTGCCACTCACGAAGCTCTTCGGCCGTCGGGTTATCACCCTTGATGTCGCGCACCGTCACGGACACGCCGTTGGCTTCGAGCCATTTTTCCGCTTTCTTGCAGGTAGAACAACGAGAATAGCATACAAATGTCAATTCACTCATAAGTATCACCTCACATACCTAATAATTTCGACAAATCCTTTAGAAATTCCTGCTCCCTATCGGAAAGAGGTTAGCGATTCCAGCCGGCCCTTTTAATGGCTTTGCGGTATCGCTCCTCTTCCTCCAAGAGTTCGCTATATTCTGTCACCTTATTATAGAAGGTCGCTTTTTTCATTCCCGACCATTCCATAAAGGCTTTGGAAGAAAGTTTCCCGCCCTTCCATTCGTCGTATTTCTCATCCCAACCGTCGGGAAAGTCAATGCTGGGCCGTCCGGCATTTCGCGGACGAAGTACCAAGGGATGGTCCGTTTTCAGTGTTTTTTCAAGCATTTCAATGATCGTCCCGACGATGGCTTGGTTCAGTTCCAACCCGTGTTCATAGGTCATTTTCAAGTCACAAGAAATGAGACAGATGCCCTTTTCCATGATGTTCCGTAGCCTTTTGATCGTGTCTTCTGCCTTTTGTCCCAAATCATCCATGCCTTCGATAAGGAGGATATCATGAGCCTGCCCCCTTTCGATGACCTTATCGAGTTCTTCGTGCTTACGGTCATGTTCCGTTACGACGAATACTTCATCATCAGGCCGAACGATATCGGCTGCCGCATCCCGGACAGCCACGCCGTCTTCGGTGAATTTTTTGTATAAATACAGCCGCCGCATGACCCTCACCTCGATTCATTTTCAAAAAAATTTCCGGTACCACGGATTCTTAAATCGGATGCCGCTTCGTTTTTCCAGTTCAGCTCTATTAAATATGATGATCCAGCCCGTCTTGATCCACATTGGCTCTTCTTTGATGACTTCTCTGGGCAGTACCGCTGCCCAGGAATCAATCCGGCGCTTACTCGCTTTGTCTGTACCTGTTTCTATTGTAACCGTGTTTTTGTCAATTGTGAATACTCTCTTGTTGGAAGCGTACAGTTCTCTGATTTCCTGGAAAGCGTCGGCTGCAATATGACGGGCGTTTTCAGAAAAATCATCACTCCACTTCAGTGTTCTGAAGTAATCGGGCTTATCGAAACCGAAGTCCTTCACGATTTCCATCAAGGTTTCCGAAGAAAGGGGCATGATGTCCGGATACCAGCCCTTAGGAAAACCAGCACCTCCCTTCGTTTGCATTTGATCGATTAAATCCCCTACCTTGGAAAGCATGCGTCGGATATATTCACCATACAGCCCCGTTCCCAGTCTGGCAATCAAACTTTTGCCGGCAGAAAGCCAGGCCGTTTGATCGACATCAGAAGGAATACTCCCTTTCGGGGCAAGAAAAATCATTCGTTTACGGAACTCCATCTTCGGGTCGATCACATCATTAGAAGCAAAAATAACCATCGGCACCGTATTCAGTTGCGTGTTTTCACAGATTTGCTCGGTCGTCTTGATAGCTGATTTCATATGTGACAAGTAGGCATTATTGATTTCATCGATAAAAAGGGGGACGCCCTTCCCTTCTACCTGCAGGGCGACGGCAGTCTTGCTGGGACATTCCTTGGCCGCCAGGACTCGCAGGTTCTTCTTGCCCGTCATTAATTTCAAGATGGCTTTGACGAAAAAGGATTTCCCCGTACTGGAATGGCTGGAAGAAATGAGAAGATACAGGGGCAGACTGGTCGTACCCTTGTTAATCAGTCTGGCTTCGCAGCGAAGGCGGGCAAAAAAGGGCGAAGCAAACATGACATTGAGCAGTTTATAATAGATGTCTTGCTGCTTTTCCGGATCCGTTCCGATGAAGGAGTTGTGTTTCTCAAAAATCGCTAACAGATACTTGATGTCGGCTTTAACTTCCTCTTCCGGCGGATTCAGATTCATCGGTTCCCCGGAAAGATTCATGGACAAATTTTGATAATCAAAGGTGATTTCAGGATATGGCTCGACGACCTGCTTGAGTTTGATTTTGCGTATCCCTGCTTTTTTCGCATTGACCTCTATTTTTTCGACGATTTTGGGATTGAGCTTAATGACCCCATCTTTTGTCGTTCGGATTCCCGTATCCTTCAACAGTTCGAGGTATTTTTCTCTGGCCTTATCGGCATCCAGGACATACTGATAGTTGGTGATGACCGTCTGTTCGTCTTCTGCCGGTGTTTGCAGGATGACGGCCTTCTTCGTTTCCACGACTTTCTTTAAGACGGCATTGGCGTCTTTGGGACTGTCCGTCTCTTCAGCAGCAACGACCTTATAGGGAATGTCGGCGGACATCTTCCACGCCGTCTGGAATTCCTTGAAGTAGGCCTCATAAGCATTCGGTTCATCATAAAAGGCGACGTTCTCCATTTGGTCGGCAGACCATGCCCTTCGGGTCATATTGGCCGACGTCGTGATGACCCGGGTCCGTCCGTCATGGCTGTGAAGGAGGTATAATTTTCGGTGGTCCAAGACGTTGATGGAGCTGTGAATGACCAAGTTGCCGTCTAACATTTTTTGAACTAAATCGCTGTACTTCCGGATTTTCTGTGCTGCCACGTCTGCCCCTGCCAGAATGGCGGCGACTTTCTCTGCCGTTCGGGTATCTTTCCGGACCATGAAATCGGCGCCGAGAAGAATTTCTCCATATCTAAACTTCTTCATGAGCCAATGAACCATGGCGACGTCGTAAGAAAAAGTGATGACCCGGATTTCATCGAAGCCGTTGAATAAATCGTGGACCGACATATGTTCAATACTGACCAAACGATTCTTATAGCAGCGCAGCAGATTGGGGCTTTTCGTCTGCCCGTCTTCAGGTTCGAACAAAGAGAGTTGCCGTTGTTCCAATTCCTTTCCCTTATCTTCGGCCATCGTAGGCACTCCTTTCTAAGTTGGACTTGCGATTTCGATACATCACGAAAAGTATAGCATTTGTCTAAAAAAGAATCAATTATTTTTAGACAGAAAATCAGACCTGCATCCGTACAAAAAAATCCCCCTACAGTCGGATCTGAATCAGTCTGACGTTAGGGGGATGGTTTACCATAAGGCACGGGAACATTTACTGAATCATTTTTGTTTCACTACCGGCTATGGAAGATCTTAAGAGACGAAATTTCACGCATCATCCAATAACCCGCTCATTTTCTGCCGGATGGCGGACAGTTTTTCCTCCGCTTCTTTCATGGCCTCCGAGAGTTTTCGATACTGTTGAGCCATGGCTTGTTGCTTTTCTTTCGACAGGATGGGAATGCGGACTTTCCGCAGGTCGCCGATGGCGATGTTTTGGATATGGCTGCCTTTGGCCCAGTAATTCAGTTCACTCAAGCCCAAAGCGCTTTGCAGGTAAAGCATGAGGTAGGCCGGTTCAATGGCATCATCCTGGCAGCGCAGGATATAGACGTTGCCCGTCACCAGCACCTGTTCATCCTGAACGTCGTCGGCCAAGGCCGTTTTAAAGGGCGCCATTTTTGACAAGAGGATGTCGCCTTGCTGCAGGCAGGCAGATGCTCCTCGTTCGGGCAATTCTTTTAAGTAGGGCAAATCGGCGCGGATGCGGCCGTTTTCAAGGTCCTGGACCATCAGATAGCGATAGGCCGTCGGCTCCGAACTGACCAATTCATCCAAGAGGCCGGCACCGGTCACGAAGCCCCGCGATACGGTGCACACGTCATCGACGGTCCAGGCCTTTTCCAAGCGGGGATCGGTCTTAGTCAAGTAGCGCTGCGGCTCCAACACATAGCCATTGGCGGCCAATTGGGCCATGGAGAGGCGGCAGCTCTGTTCCGTATCCTTCTCGTAACACGTAAGGATGCTTTCGACATCCTGATCGGTCAAGACATTCTGCCGCCGTTCAGCCTTGAAAAAGCTCGTCCCGTCGACCATGCGGACGCTCTCGTTGTTTTCACTGAGGACCAGCAGGTAAAAGCCGATGGCGCTGTTTCCGAGCAGGCGTTCCGGCAAGGCAATGACCCCTTCGATCCAGCCGCGGCGAAGGAATTCCTGACGGACTTCGCGGTCGACATTATTATATAACCCTTTGCCCGGCATCATGACGACGGCCCGCCCGGCCGGGGCGTGTCTCATAGCGGCCACGACGGCAAAGACCCATTCGGCCGAAATGCTGCGCTTTTCTCCGAAAAAGAAGGAGCTCAAGGCCGGATAATTGCGGACTTGATCGGCCAGATCCCGGTACCGCGGCCGCAAGGGAACGCGGGTAAAGATTTTATTCGGCTCTTTCCCCCTGGCGATGGTCGCCGGTTCCAGTACGTCGCCGCAAATATGAGTAATCGGAAGTCCAGCTAAGACCGTGCGCAGGACGGCGCCGACATAGGATTTCTTATCTTTTTCTACAGCCGTACAGGTAATCCCCGGAAAGGTCTTGCACGATGCCAAGGCAAAATCACCCAAGCCGGAACAAAGGTCGGCCAGTTTGTCGCCCTCTTGCAGCTGCAGGAGGCGTCCGGCCAAGGCAGTCACGCCGGCCGGTGTTTCCGTGAACGAAAGGGACCGATAGAACGGCAGCTCCGCTAGGATATCGGCCACATCGTTTTCACGGAGACTTTCTGCCGCCTCAAAGAGGATCGAGCTGTAGCGGGAAAAGATTCCCTTCAAATAGGCCCGCACCGTTCCGTCCCACGGCCCTTCGTCCAAATAGGCCAGCAATTCATCGGCCGACTGCCGTTGCTGAAGCCATAAGACGAGGGCGAAAAAGGCCAACTCGTCAATGCCGTCATGCCGCTCAAGGTCGGCCTGCATCATCTCTCTGACAATATAGCGATATTCCCTGACTCGACGCATCACACATCCCCCCTTTTCAAATAGACCGGATGAACGCCCTGCAAGGGACGCATGTCGGCTTCATAAATCGTCAACTGGCGGAACACCGGCCGAGCCAACTCCCGGATGGCCGCCCAATCGGCCGGTACGCCTTCGTCCAGATCGAAGTCCAAATACGAACGAGGTTCTAACGACTCATACATGCGGGTGTAGCCCGGCACATCTTCAAAGACCTGGGGATAAAAAGCCATGGCCGCATCGAGGATCATATCCGGATCATTCGGCCCCTTGGGGACGATGACGTCAACCCGCTGTCCCCGGCGCTTAAAGCCCCGAGCCACTTCAAACCACATGCGACTGGAAACGCCGCGCCACAATTCAAGCTCGATACCATTGATTCCGTCGTAACCTGCATGACCAAAGAATACACACTTATCAAAACCAGCCATAATTATCGTCCTCCTTGTATTAGAATAACTATTTTGTATTTTCTATCTTTCTTTAATCATATTGTAACATATTTTTCTATATTGTCAAATGGTTTTTAATAACCTTTTATAAAAGTAGTAAAAAAACAAGCAGTCAAAAGACTGCTTATCTTCTTAATCTGAAAACAGAACGGATTGCTCGGCAATCTTTTGTCGTTCGCATGGAAACCATGAAAACGCGGCCGAAGTTGGATACGTTGATCAAAATTATACAGGCTCTCGATTTAAAATTAAAATTAACTGTCACTGCTTTATAATGCAAAACCAACAAATCCCTTGAACCGGTATTCCGATTCAAGGGATTTTCTCTTTCTGTACAAGATGAAAAAAACACCGTCACAGTTTCGGCTACGGCGGTGTATCTCTATACTTGCCTTCATCCCTAATCCGCTTCCTCTTCGGGCAAGGCCTGTTCATCTTCTTCCCGACTGAAGAAACCCGGAGCGTCTTCTGCGCGGTGGCGGATGGGAATCATGAAAATCCACAGTTTCTCGTCGCCTTCGGCGAAGCGTTCCAACTCGTCCTTAGCGACGTAGATGAGGTCCTCCGTAGGCCATTCGGGATGGGGAAGGATTTTCAAGAGGGCTTCCCGCATCGCTTCTCGGGTCCAGTAGCTGATGTGATAGCCGTACTGGTCTTCCCGTTCCCGATAATCGGCGGTTTTCGTCAGGAAGTCGAAGATGCCTTGAGGAATATTTTTTTTAATTTTGGCGAAGATAACGTAGTCCCAAGGGAAATATTTCCGGAAGACGTCATTGGTCCAGATTCCTTCCAGACGCATTTCCTCGGCGTAGTAGTAATATCGGCTGTTCGGAGCCCATTCACTCAAGGCGTCATTCCAGAGACTGTTGACCGGCATATAGGACGATTCGGCCTCGAAGGATAAGACCAGTTGTCCATCTCCGAGGCTCTTGTACGATTCTTCTGTAATTTTGCCTCGGATGGCCCCGCGCCAACCGTATTCACAGTCGGGATACAGGAGGTCTATGATGTTGTTAAGGTGCTGTTCGTAAAATTCCCGGTCGACGAAGCGTTTCGTGTCTTCATCGGCTTCGTCATAGGAATGGAGGGAAAAGGCCTGCAGCAGGTGGTTTCCGATATTCCGGATTTCCTCTTCCGGCCCTTCGAAGCGGTATTGGGTGTAACAAATATTGGCCATGATGTTGTCTCCTTTCAGCGAAGTTGCCCCTTTTGGCGAAGTTCTTCCAAAACGGGAATGAAATAGTGATGACGTTCGCGCACCAGATAATGGATCCGGCGGATGATAGCCCGCGTTCCAAAGCTCCCATTCCCCAGCGGAAGGCCAATCGTCGAAGCCACGACGTCGGCTAAGTCATCGGGAGAGAGATTAGGCAGCGGCACCAGAGCCAGCAGCTCCCGGTACAGTTCCTCCCGTGGCCATTGGGAGTAATAGACGTCGTGGTCCCGGCTAAAAATATTGGAATCGGAGTATTGATAAAGGGTATGGCGAGTGAAAATTCGAGCGAGCTCTTCCGGCGTCTCTTTTGAAAGACTGGCCCGGACGGCATAATCGCCTGAAAAATAACGATGTTCTACATCATTGGATTCGGCATCACCATCCCGGAAATCGCCATAGGCCAGATAATAGTAGCAGCTGTTGGGAGCCCACTTACGGAGCATGAGATTCCAAAGGTCGCGGTAGTTGCCGCCGTCGACGTTCACGGCCATGGACCACTTGCCGTTTGGCAGCTGCCGGCAAGCGTCGGAGCTGATGTCGCCGCAGACAGAGCCATTGTGCCAGATGTCCTTTGGTCCCTCAAGGGCATTGAGGATATGGACCAGGTCATGACTGCCGTCATCCCGCACAAAGCCAAGGGCTGCGAGCTCCTTATCCCGTTCACTGGGCGGATGTGATTGAGTTTTGAAAATGTCGTTGAGACGGGTCCGCAGCGAGAAAATCTCCGCCTCGGGACCTTCGAAATAATAATGGGTAAACATTTGCATACCTCCTGTCGGAAAAGACAAGAATGGCAAAAAGTACGCAAAAAAGGCGCACGTATAGAACCATTCTTTTTAATAGTTCTAAAACATGCGCCTAAACAGTCAATCATTCGGCTTCAATCAGTATATCTTGTTTGAAGCAAAAAGTCAAGAATACAACAACCTCCGGACATAGGAATCAGCTCCTACATCCGGAGGTTGTTTCACTTCCTGCTTACTAATTGTCATAATAATCGCACTGGCGAGAATCCTTGGCTAATCACCTAGGAGGTTTCAGTCCCCTTACGGGGATTTGGGTAATACGACATTATTTTCTAAAACATGCAGCGATACGTTACAATAGTGTTTCAGTCCCCTTACGGGGATTTGGGTAATACGACTCTGCGTCAAAGGCGATTACAAAATTCTTGCCTTTTGTTTCAGTCCCCTTACGGGGATTTGGGTAATACGACGTTTTATATTGCGACGAATGTTCCTTTAAATAATTATCGGTTTCAGTCCCCTTACGGGGATTTGGGTAATACGACAGACGATTTGAGTTTCTCGACAGAGGAACTTTTCAAGGGTTTCAGTCCCCTTACGGGGATTTGGGTAATACGACACTGTCTCTCAGTACCCGCTCTGGGAGCGGGCCCACAGGCGATTTTTTCAAACCTCCGGCTTTTTTCCCCTTTTTCGGAGACCCGGGTGAAAAATAAAATTTGGGCAGTGTCGTTTTTTCCCTTAGTTACGCCATTTGCAGCCGTTTTTGAAATTTTCAAACCTAGGCGGTTTTTCCTGCCAAAATCGGTTTTCTTTCGGCTAACGTATTACCCTTATTTATATTTAGTATACTTTTTTTGACTTATTCTGTCAATTGGTCAAAGTTCCCAGGCTTTCCCGATTCACGCCCCGAGATACTTTCCATTCGCTGCAGCAAATCGAGAATCAGGTCTTTGATGGCCTCTGTCGACAGGGAACCTTCGTCTTGGGCGTGATTGATACGATTCCGCTCGATGCGAAGTTGGAAGTAGTCGTGCAGGATTTCTAAGGTCGCTTTAGCCGGCCGTTTGTACCCGACATAGTCGTACTTTATCATTCGCAAGTAATAGACTTGGCGATTGTTCCAAGCGATCTCTGATTCATAGATTCCCGGAACGTCCCCTACGGAAGGGGGCACATGTTCTAAAAATTCATCGGGCAACGGCAGCAGGGTCTGGAAGAATGCATACGATGCCGTCTTCAAAACATTATACATGGCCGATACCCTTTGATTTTTCAAATATTCGTCCAAAGTCAGATCAAAGTTAGGACTATTCTTGACTCGATGATACATGCGATGCAAAATGGCATAGATTTTCGGCCACTTCTGTTTCAGTTCCTCCTTCGTCATCTTATCCGTCGTCAAGTCAGAGAGGATCTGCCGTACAAAACGCAACTCTTCCAGCAAGGCTTTGAAATAGGGCGCCTCCTTAGGGTATCGGCGCAGGACATCATCCACGTCGCCTGAGGCTTCAAAGTCGGCGATGATGGTGCGAAGCCTCGTTTCCCGCTTCTTTTTTTCCAATCGGGGAAATAGGCGGTTCAAGTAGGCGTCGCTATCTTCTTTCGTCCGTCTTACGGTAAGATCATTCAAAAAATACTGCTGCCACGTTTGGCGAGGCAATTTTTCCCGAATACATTGATTGGGAATAAATTTTTTAATGGGGTAAAAAATATGCCGATCCACCACCTCACCGGGAATCCACTCGCTGCACAAGGTCAGTGCCTGTTGGAGGTAGTCTTTTTCGACGCACCAGCGGATGACGTCGAGGTTCGTAACGTCTTCCTTTAAAAGCAAACCATACTCCCCTCGGAAGACTTCTAACATGCGCAGAAACATGGTTTCCTGACGGGAAACGGCTCCGGCCTGTTCAAAGTTCTTCAAAGCTTCCCGAAGTTTTCTGGCCAACGGCGCAATTTTCCCGGTCCGGCAAAGGCGTATGGCCTGGGTAAATTCATGCATTTCTTGCAGCATCCGCTTCATTTCCGGCGGCTGTTCATCTCCTTCCATGCAGGCCATAAGGTCCCGAGTACTGCCGAAGTTGATGAATTCATCAGTCCCTGAAAGGAGGTGGAACAGCCGACAGATGTCGGTTACATCTTCGACTTTCCGTTCATGACAGTCAGCCTCAAGGACAGCCGTCGTTCGAAATCCATAGTGCTTCAAAATCTGCATGACTGCCAGCATCATCGCTGTATGACGAAAAGAACCGGTAACATCCGAGTGGAGCTGTACGCCTTCAGACGGCCCTTGCTGCGCGGCTATACAGGCACGTATGGTACCGGCCATTTCAAAAGCCTGCCCCATTCGGTCTCCGGTCTGACAGTGTTCATCGTAGTCGACGCGAATACAATGAGCTGCCAAGGACTGTATCCGTTCCCGAAAGAGGGCTTCATGCGTCAGGCTGCACTCATGACCCGCTTCGTCGACATAGCGAAGCTCTTCTTGTGTCCCCTTAGTTGAAAGATAGAACAGATAATCGATTTGTTCTCCCTGCCGTTTTAAGGAAGTCGCTGTCCGGCGAATGGCCGCTTCATTGTCCTGGACGCAGTCGATCATCGTCCCGTCGATATTTTCATAACGCGAAACAGCCAACGTACGGTCATGATGGAGACGGACCTCGTTTAAAAACAGCAGCATGATGTTTTTCATCGACTCACTCCTTTTTATGGCAACTTCATACAAATACTGCCTCATTCCTTACCAATACGTCAAATCAGCGAATTCGTCCCCCGGGAGTTCATCACAGGCCCCATAAAGACCGCCAGTGTATTCGCCTTCATCGCCATGGTTCAAAGATTTTCACTTTCTTTTCTACTTTTATTTTCTACCGGGTGAAAGTTGAGCAACCCCTTCCGCATCCGTCCGCTTCAAAAACTCCTGCAGCCGTTGAACCAAATCCTTCAACTCATCTACACTGCGTCCGTCAAAGTTCTTCTCTACGAATTCACGCTTGGCTTCATCTGCCGTCTTGCTGCACAGTTGCTGCAGATGTTGTTCTAAGGACGGTAATAATTCCTGCGAAACGTGGCTGCGAATCCGGTCTAACACGTCATTGGCCATCATGGTTTGACTGCTTTTCAGCTTTTTACTCCTAGCATAGCCGGAAACGAGACCCACGGCAGCTCCTGCCAGCAGGATAGGCGGCATAATGGCCCCGACGGCAGAACCGATGGTTACCGTCGATGCAGCCGGCCCTAAGATTGCCGAATAGACCGATAAAGCTCCGCCGGCAGCGCTGGCAACCAGCACCGAATCTTTCATCGAGTCCATCCCCGTCTGCCCGGCAAAGGCCTGCTGCAGCTGCGAAATTTCTAAATCATTTTTGATTTGATTTTCTTGGTAAAGGTGGGTCAACTCTGCATCTATCTGGGACAACCTGCCATGCCATTCTCGATAAATATCTCGTTGTAATTGGCTTAAAAATCCATTGATTTCCTGCTGAAGCCGATCTTCTGACAGGAGTTGTTCCAGTTCTCGTTGAATCGCATCTTTTGAAGTTGTGCTAAAGAAACTCTGGTCATTGATTCTGTTTCGTATCGTCTGTTCGGCATTCGATAAGAAATCGTGCTGTACCCACGTTTGAGTACGAGACATGATTTTTTGCATCATGAGATTTCCGTTATATTGAATCTGTTCATCCAGTTCCAAATAGGTTCTCATCTTCAGCTCAATTTGTTCCATCGCCTGTTTATGAAGCAACTCTATCTGTTCTTCTAAGGCTTTGACCGAATTGACAATACTTTCCATTTGGACTTGGTCCGCCTTGCGTTCAATATGCTCATCTAAGTACCGGTACAAAGCGGAAAAGCCGGATTCCGCTACAGCCGCTTCATCATGATTCCGTCATAGGCTTTTTGCGCCGATAAGGGGAAAATTGCTTGGACATAGATGCCCAGCTGTTCATCCAAATAGTCGACCAATTCCTGCGGATCTCCATCGACTTGATCGATTCGGTTAATAATGGCAACGATGGGTTTTCCCATGCGCGACAGGTGGCGCAAATGCTCATTGACGTCAGACTGCCCCAAATAATTACCGTTAAAGACCCATAAGACGACATCGACAGCCTGAAAATACTGTGTCGTCTTTTCTTCGTTTAAGGCCGTAATCGTTTCCAGCCCCGGCGTATCGATGAGATACATGTGTTTCAAGCCGGTCAGATTCTTTTTGATGACGATGTAATCAATATGACTGAAAAATTCGGGCTCTTGGCGATGCTCGGATAAGGTCTGATAAACGGACTCGATGGAAGATACAATTTGGGAGCCGTCTTTATAATAGATGCAGCCTTCTTCGTCGGTCCCATAGGTTATCTTTAAAATGCAGGCCGTCGTTTCCGTCGCATTCGTCGGAGAGATATCACCGCCGGCAAAGGCATTGAGCAGGGTCGACTTCCCCGCTTTTACCTCACCTAAGATGGCTGCATGCAGGGGCTGATCTAATTTCGCATACAGTAGTTCCAACTCTTTGCGAATTTCCGGAAGCTTGGTAAAATTCTTATCATGATACAAGGGCGATTGCGCTAATCGCTCTATGATTTGCGCGATGTGCTGCTTAACTTCCATGGTGATTCCTCCTGTCTGAAAACAGAATATCCTTTAACAACAAGGGTCTTATGGTGAGTCGGCTCCTTTCGCCCAGTTGTAACAGATCTTTTATAATAGCCTCTTTCTGATCCGATGGGCCATACAGTTCGGTATACGTATCTTCCCGCAAGGTCTCGATGGATTCATCGGCCCGGTTGAGATAATCCTCATATTCTTTAGATAATTTTTCTACAGCCGTGCCGAGTTGACTTGAAAGACGCTTCTGTACCTTTACAGACATACTGTCCCCAAACGTACGGGAGAGCCATTTGGCCACGCTGCGTCCGATATCCGTAACGGCAAAACCGGCAAAAATCAATCCGACAGGCCCCAACAAGGCGGCGGCACCAATGGCTAAGGCTCCACCCAAACAAAACTGCGCCGTTCCTTCGTCGCTTAAGTCCCCCGATATAGCCGCATCGTTCACAGCATTTCCCGTAGAAGCCGAGGCATTCATCTGCCGATTTTTCAATAAGGGAAATTCCCGGAAAGGCGCCAGTGACATATGACGAGCTGCAATCGTTGAAAGCTGGCTGCAATGGTGCTGTACTAACAACTCCAACGTTTTCTCAATCTGACCGGGGCGAATGATTTTATCCATAATGTAGGAATTTCGGAGTCCGCTTTCCATATCCCAAAGACGGTCTTCAATCTTGCTCGTTTCCTGTGAAACACGGTCGGCTTCCTGCTTCTGGAAATTCTTCAATTCTTGCTGTAACCGCTGCAGGACGTCGGCCTTATCTTTTTCCCAATTTTGAATTTTATTTACCCGTTCGCCGTCCATTTTCTTCAAGACGTCAATCGCTTCCATAGACGCTGAGCGTACGTCGCCGTACAATTCCTGACAATTCCGGGTCTTGCTTTGAACCTGTAATTGCAAAGAATTCGCCAGGAAGGTCCGATTCAACAAGTCAAACAGAGCCTTTAAATTACTTTGCTCCAAGAGCTGTTGTCCGCGTTCGTAGTCTTCCTGACTTAAATCGGGCTGCTTCAAAAGTATTTCTGCTTCTCGAGCCTCTTTGGCTGACAGGGGAATAATATCGGGAATCATGCTGCCATATAATTTTTTAGCCTCCGTTACGACTTCGTCGACGTCTTTGCCGGCCTGGCGTATGAGATCGATACGATTGACGACGGCAACGAGGTTATCAGGCTGTTTTTCATACTTGGCGTAAAGCTCTTTCAGCTCATTATAGTCACCGGAACTGTTTATCTTATCTCCGGGCAGAATCCAAATAACGCCGTCAGCCTTAGAAAAATATTCGTTCGCACTGGCATACACCATGTCGTCTAACTCTTGACGCAGTCCCGGTGTATCGACGAGGCGGTAATGTTCTAATATCGAACTGTCTTGCACTGGCCACGCCGCTTCGATGACAGCCGATTTATACAGTTCGTACTTTTTCAATTCCTGCTGCTTTTCTTCCAGTTCTTTCGGCGGGGCCCCACTGGCGGCAAAGTCTTTCAATTTCTTGGAAATAGCCTTACCTGATTCTTTGCACTTCTTCTCCTCTGCCGCTAAAAATTCCTGCGCCTCTTCATACTTCAAACTCTTCTTCGTTCCATCCCGAAAAGTGAGGGTACAATCCGTCCCTTCACGCTGCTGGAAAATATCGATTTTCCACGTTTTCGGTACAATGCCTTCAGCGGCCTGCTGCTGCCCCAGCAAGGCGTTAATCAGCGTTGATTTCCCATTTTTACCATTTCCCATAATGAACAGGGTAAAAGGATAGGTCAAGTCTTCCGCCAGCTGTTCAACAGCCGTGCAATCATCTTGTATCTGCCCGATATAATCATGGAGCTTAGCCGTCTTCTTATGATTGCAAAACCCGTCAATGGCATTCATATGTCGTTTGATAGGTTCCAAGGGAGCCGTCATTTGTTGAAGTAAGTGTTCCTGTATCTGCCGGTTATATTCCGCTTCGATATGGGCATAAAGGGACTGGACAGCGGCCACTGTATCTTTCGTAATCATAAGCCTTCTCCTATAAAAAGATTCCCCGGATCAGATAAAGCAAGATGCCTATCATGATCATCAAGTTGAAGAACATCATATAGGACAATTTTTTAATCATCGTTTGTAAGAATTCAGTCTGGCTGATCAGGTTCGACTGCAGCGTCTCTTTGGTTTCCTGAATTTGTTTTTGTGTTGCCTGAAAATTCTGGCTTCTCGTAAGGGCGCGTTTGTTTTCTGCGTTCTTTTGATCGAGTTGAATCCGTTCGACATCACCTATCCGCTGTTTCAATGCCGTGCCAACCTGATTTTGGTTCCGTTCCAGCTGCTCAATTTGGCTCAGCATCTTCCGATTGCGCTCGTCAATTTTATGTAAGAGCTGATTTTGTTTCTCTAACCAATTATCCAGCCAGGAGTCGACGTGCTGATTAAAATTTTGCAGAGACTGTTGGCTATGAGTCGATACGCTTTGATACATGTCCTTAGCTTGGCGAATATCCTTTACCAGCTCGCCCGATTCAGCCTTCAGCGTTTTCAAGGTCCCATTCAGTTCATTGACGGACGCTAAAGCCGAATGACGTACGACATCGTCGGTTACCTCTTTCGTCACGTCTGCAATCGTTTTAATGAATTCCGCTTCCAATCCGTTTGCCATAAAAAATCACCCTTTATCCTCGTATTTATACGCCCTTTTCCCCGCTGTATTCAGGGATTTCAGCATACATAGCCCTTTGCTGTTGTTAAAATTTTGTTAAAAAATAAATATTTTATACGGTACTATTTCTACATTACGGTGATATAATCCTGCTGGCAACTAATTTTCCTCTGCCATTCTTTGCAGCAAAAATACTCCCTTTGAAGGATGCCTGCCGGAAATCCCGGTAATTGTCAGGTTCAAAGGGAGTATCTTTATGTTACGATTTTACGGTATTACCAAAGGTTTGGAGCCTATTTGCGTTTCGCAACGCGTACCCGTTCTACCGTCGGATTGCCGTCTTTGTCGGTATGGACGGTATCGACGGTGAACCGTTCTAATTCAGGAGCAAATTCGGTGAGAATCTTGTCCGACAGGGTTGCGCCGTTTAACATGGCCCGGTATAGCATGGCGGCGAATTCGTAGCGCGTCATGGGGCGGTTGCCGTCGAAGGTGCCGTCGGGATATCCCTGAATCATGCCGTTTCCGGCCAGGGTTGCCACGTATTCATACGCCCAGTGATTCTGGGGGACGTCCGGGAAGAGCTGGAGCTTCGACGTATCGATCTTGCGTCCGGCGTTGGCGTCGAGCATGGCCGACTTCATAGCTTCCAGTTCACGGCGCAGGTCCTTGATTTCCTTAGCCATGGCTACACGCGATGTCGATACACCATTGCTCTGACCGAACTTGAAGGAGACGCCGGCATTGACCATGTTGTTGCCGTTGCCGACGGTTCCGCCGACACTGAACAGAGTATCTTCGTTAGGACGATAGAAGGCGCCGACGGCTACCGAGTTTTCCCCGCGGTAATTGCCGTAACCGGCAGCGAAATCCCACTTGTCGTCCGGATCAAAGTCGAGCGGATGAAGGGCTGCCAAAGCGGCGGCACCGGCACCGACTTCATCGATGCGGTTGTCCAGTTGATTGACCTTGTTGCCCAAATTGTTAATGGCCAGGCTGTTCTGGGTAACTTGCTGATTGACGCCTTGGAGCTGTTCTTCCGTAGCGGCACGGCCTACGGTTGCAAAGTCTTTGGAATCGAGGGTCGTATTGGTCAAGCCCGTCACTTCGCCGTCAGCACCATCTAACTCAATAATACCAATTTCACCCATACCGGTCGTACCGTTAAGGGATACTTTCTTGCCTTCTTCGGTGCCGATGTTCAGTGAACCTTCGCCGCCGTCAACGACGACCTTCGAATTCCCTTCACCGAGGGTAATCTTTTTGTTGAGGCCGAACTTTAATTTTGCATTTTCTTTATGTACGAAGACGTTCTGGTTGCCTTCGGCATCGACATGGCCGGAGAAGTCAACCGTCGTATTCTTGCTTACATTAGTAGTATCCTCATCATTAGCTGACACATTCCAACCCGTATAGGCACTATTTTTAATATCGCCTATGGCCGCATTCAATTGTTCTTCTGTGGCGGCTCGGCCTGCTTGAGCAAAGTCTTTGCCATCGAGATTGATATTCGTCAAACCTTTAATCTCGCCTGTAGCACCATCGACATTAACTTTGCCTATTGTAGCATTGCCTTCTTTGCCATCAATAGAAACTTTAGTACCTACATTGACAGCAGAATTTGCACCGTCAATGGTTACCTTATTGTCGCCGGTACCTACTTGTACAGCGGCATTATCACCATCAATGGTTACCTTATTGTCACCGGTTCCTACGTTAATGCTCGTATTGAGGTCAAAGTTTAATTTCGTTCCGTCTTGGGCTACGACGATATTCTTATGGCCGTCCACTTCTTTACCGGAAAAATCAACCGTATCGTCGCTGGCGACAGCCACACCGGACGCCCCATTGGCCGATACTTTCCAGCCCTTATAGGATTTCTGTTCGATATCGGACATAGCGGCACTCAGCTGTTCTTCCGTTGCGGCACGACCTACTTTGGCAAAGTCTTCAAGATCGAGTGTCTTATTGGTCAGTCCCGTAATCTGGCCTTTGGTACCGTCAATCTTGATGGGGTTGTTGCCTTCTGTGCCGGTACCGATGGTGACGATATCATTCAACTTAAGGTTGTAATCGGTGACATTCGTTGCGGCATCTTCTTTCGATATTAAAACGAAATTATCGTCAGCACTGACGCTGGCGCCCTTAGCATTAACGGTATATTGCTTCTTGCCATCCGCATCGGTACCTTCAACGACAGATGCGATGTTTGTACCCGGGGCCACACTGCCGCCGGCAGCCGCGATTTGGTCGGTCAAATCATTGGTCAAGTGATAGATCTGCTGACCGTTGATAGCGTCATAAGAGTCGGAAGAAATGCGGCCTTTGGCTACGTTGATGATGCGGCGTTTATTAGACGAATCACCAACAGAGAGAATCCCATAAGAACCATCGCTGCCGGAAATATTCCACTGTTTATTATAGAAATCGCCTAAATCAGTTTGAAACGTTTTTAATTTTGTTGACGTAAATATATCATCGGCTTTTACTTTACTACTGTAACCTAAAGCTGTACTGTACTTTGTATCGGCTTCAATAATTGCCTTTCTGCCAAGTGCCGTACCACCGGAACTGCTGACTTTAGATTCAGAACCTACGATGGTAGCCCATTTAACATTGTCAGGGACAACTGATTTATAACCGCCAATGAAGGAATAGTCTGCACTGGTACCAATGGTCGATTCGGCCCCTATTACGGTTCCATAATAACTGCTGCTCTTGGTTTTATAACCAATTAAAGATGAGCGATCAGAGCGTTCAGCAATCTCTGCTTGGCTCCCGATTGCCACACTATAACCAGTGTTAACTTTAGTATAATAGCCCATTGCAACTGACCAGCTAATATTCCCCGGTTTTGTAACAACAGTAGCGCCGGTACCAAAGGCAAAGTTATTGGAGCCTGTAGCACTAGCACCAGAGCCAATTGCAAGTGAACTCATATCGTTTGCTTTAGCTTTGACCCCAATAGCCAGACCACTCTGTGCATTATCAGCAACAGTCGCGCCATTACCGATGGCTATACCATTTTCGGACGTTCCGCCAACCTTAGATTGGTATCCAAGAGCGACTGCATAGCGACTTAGTTTTTCAGCCGTACCAATTCTTGCCTCATGACCGAGAGCGATACTGGATCGCCCGTTAACTTTGGCGGAATAGCCAATAGCTGATCCAAACCATGTTCCATCATAAACTTTTGAAAAAGAGCCGATAGCCGCGCTATGGGGCGCATCATTCCCAATACTGGCAGAAACCCCACCAATGGCAATGGAGTGGTCAGATTCCTTTCCTACTTTAATATTCGTCCCCATGGCAACCGTCCAGTCCGTTTCGTCATCGATTCTGGTCCCATCGGTCCCTATGGCAATGGAATTTTCTGCCTGATCGCCAATAGAAACACTGGTCCCGATAACAATGCCCCGACCACTTGAATTTATAGTATTGCCCATCTTAGCACCGGTACCGATGACGACACTATACGGTGACTCATTGACGGCGCCCTTACCAATGACAACGGAACCATTACTGCCCGGCCAGTAGTTGGGATCTTCTGTCGGGAAGGGTCCGTTTTTGGCCCCATAACCGATTACGACGGAATCATCGGAGTTCTTACCAAACTCCATATTATTGCCAATGCCAACCGTATTGTCTATACCATTGGTTATTTTATTATTGTGGCCAATAAGAACCGATTTATAGATTCTTCGATCCGAAGTATTCTTATTGCCAAAGATAAGAGACTCCATTCCGCCTACCAATTCGTTATTGCTACCAATAAGCCACGAAGCATTTAGGTCTGTAAGGACATTACTATCACCGATGATATAATCATTACCGGTAGAAGTGCCTAACGTATTCTTATCACCGGTAACCTTATTGTTACTCGTATTCACGGTGTTGCCATCACCGACGACGGTATTGTCCTTGGCATACTGTCCCATGGTATTTTCCGTATCGAGATGGACCGTTAAGTTGTTGTTGGCATCGTTTTTCGTCACCCAGGTAGTATTAGTGGCGGCTTCTGCCACTCCTCCGACACCGGCTGTTAAGGCCAACACGGCCAGGACAGCAGCCATTTTCTGTGTAACATGGCTTCCCGACTGTTTGGTGCAGCTGCGGACCAGCTCGGATACGACGACGTAGCGATTTTTTACCTTACTCCAAATAATCTTATAAATCCTGTTCATAATAATGTCTCCTTTCCTGGTTGTCTTCTGACATGAATTTTTACCGTTCCGTGGTATTATGCGCTTCATGTATGGCAGGCGGGCACTGCATGGCCCGGCTGTTGGCGGATTAAAATGACGGCTATAATGTATCCTGTAATTCCAAAACCTTCCCGTCGGTAAAAGTCATCTTTTGGATGGTGAATTCCAAGGTATAGTTATTGAGGCCTTCAGTATAGACCTTCTTTTCCTTATCGATGAAGGGATTCAATGATTTTTCGCTTTCGCTGTCAAAGGTCCAAATCTTATCCGTTTTATAGTCGGAAGCGGCGTAATTCTTATCGATGTTATCGATTTGGACGGGCAGGGTGACCGCTGTCTTTCCGTCCTTATCCTTGACGTTCAGGTAGCCCATGACAGAGCTGACCTTTTTATCCGGTGTCGGCAGGGTATAGCCGATTTGGAAGCGGATATAATGGGACGGGAAGAAGGAATTCTGACTGACGAGGCTGCCGGAGATCCGATTCGATACGTCAAAGGAGGCCTCCATTTCCTGCTTGATCGGGGCATTGATTTCCGCGAGTTTTTCCTGCGTCGCCTTTTCCTGTTCCTGCATGAATTCGATTAGGTTGGTCACTTCGACGACCTGCCATTCGCCGTTATCGATGGACCGCATCTTAATTTTCAGGTCAAAATCTTTATCGACCTTTTTATCGTGGAGGGTAAGGGTCACGATAGCAATGTTGCCATCTATCTGCGTGCTTTTAACTCCGGAATACTCGAGATCCGGCGTATTTAATTTCTGGCTGACTTCCTGAATCGAAGCCTGGTTCTTGCCGTCGCTTTGAGCCGGCTTTTCAAAATTCCCCGTTTCGACGTACTTCTCGGTTTCGGTGATCATCGTTTGAATCATGTTTTCTTTGAGGGCCGCCACGATACCGGATACAAAAGCATTGGATGCGTCTTCACCAAGGCTTTCCTGAACGATATCATCGAAGCCGCGGCTGTACAGAGACTTTAAATCGACATGACGCTTAAAAGTCGGTAAATCGTGGTTTTCAATCGATTTTTTGACGAGGCCCAAAGAATAAGCCGGTGTCTTGACCCAGTAGAGGAAATAAAATAACAAGGCTCCGATAAGAATGACTAAGACCGCAGACAGACCGATAAGGACCTTGCGGTTCTTTTGAAATGATAATGGCATGATGACATCCTTCCCTTCCATTCGCCTGTGTAGATTCTAACCAACAAAACAATTGATATTATTTTGTTTTAATCATATGTAAAATTCGCAAATTATTAGTAAATATTTCTATATTATGTATTTTTCTTAAAATAGATAATATTATATAGTATAATATGTGTTGGTTAAAGGCGAATATTTGTATAATCTTCATTTTAGTATAACATATTAATCGTCCTAATTCTGTCATAATTAATATTTCTTTACAATATTATTATAATATATTATTAACACAAACAGAATTCATTCATGCCTGAAAGTTATATAGAAGATTCCCTAGGACTTAGGCATAAGAATCTGCCTTGGCTCCTCATACTCCTCTGCAAAAAAAGCCCTGCTCCACCGTCATACTGATGACGATGAAACAGGGCTGTCAGGCAATACAATGTATCGCCGGTATTACATTGATAGTCGTATACTTTTTATTCGGCCGTTATCTTCGATACCATAGCTGCTTTGAATTCATGGACTTCGTAGCGAGCCATATCGTCTTTGGCAAAGACGTCTTCGGCAAGGATGGCCTCGAGTTTCTCTCGTGAAGACAAGGCAGACAGTATGACGCCGGCCTTAGGAATATCTAAGTAAGGACCGACGAGGACAAAATGTCCAAGGTTAAAATGTTTGGTGAACCATTCCGCATGCTGCTGAAATAAAGATTCAGCCTGGTACTGAGGAATGTTTTCCGGATTCAAATATTCGCTGATGATAAACATGATGCATGACCTCCTTTTCAGTCACGGAGAACCTCTGATACTTATAGCTTACGGCATGGAGTTTAGTCCAGGCAAGGCGTTGCTTAGAAAATTTTGACATCTTTCGTCAGTTTCGGAGAGAAGGATTTTTATGTCGCATGTCGAATTTGTAACATATGGATTCTTTTTCAGACCTGATAAACAGATTGCCCTTGGCAATACAGACGATTTCCCATAGGGATTTTCTAAAGGAGGCGTTTTAATGAAGTGGAAGAAAGTTCTTTGTACCGGCCTTTTTACAGGTCTTTTGACGGTGACGGGAATGACAGGATTTGCCCTTGATTTGACCAAGGAAACCGACGTGATCAGCCGCAACCCGTCTAATGTCTATACGATGTACCTCGGCATGTCGGACAGTGAATTTAAGCAGAATTTTTCCGGCGTCAGCGGCTGGAATTATAACAACTCGACACAGACCAAGATGTGGAAGCTGCCGAGTATTTTAGAAGCCTACGACAATGGCCAAATCGGCATCGTCCATACGTACGGCCGTTCTGAAAAGCACGAAACAGTCCCTTACGTCATGAACCGCGAAGCTTTGATGGCCGACTTTAAGAAGGGCCGGCCTTTAGGAAATTATTCCGTCGTGCTGAAGATGACCGTCAAATCGGATGATGTAAAAAAGCTGAAGCCCGATGATACGGCAGCGATTCTGAAGGAAGGCCTGGATGATTTTAAATTGGCCGCCGACAACATGACCAAAGCCTTAGGCAAGGGGCCGACGGGGTCGCAATATTTAGACGGCCAAGTTAACGGCAATGAATTTGCCAAGACCATCATCTACTCCTGGTCGACAGGCGACCGCTCGGGCTATAGCCTCTCTATTTCGTACAAACTCCCCCAGCCGATTGACCGCAGCCGCCCGCGGGCCGTCGATTATACAGAGCATCCTGAGTTTGATCCGGATGACGTCGTCATCACCGAGCTTAGCATGCAGCACTATGACTGGAATATAGAAGACAAATAGGAGGTTTCTATGCTCGATATATTGAAGACCATCGGCGAAATCCTCATCGCCTTGTTCATCCTTCGCTATTTGATTCACATATACAATACCCTCGGCCGCACGCGCGAGCCCGTCCGCAAGGCCTTGGCCGATATTTCAACCTACAAGGCCCAACGGGAAGCGACGCTCTATCACCTCTATGTCATTGCCGAGCAGTTCAGCCAGCGCGAAAGCAATACCCTCACGCAAGCGAGCCTGGCCAACATGTCTCGGCAAAACGCTAATTTCCAGGCCTTGGCCGCCGCCTATCCGGAGCTGAAATCGAATCAGACCTACCTGTCCCTCATGGACAGCGTCGGAGCGCTGGAGCTCCGGATTCAAGCGAGCCGTCAGGAATATAATGAGGCTGTCAGCAACTATCAGACCCTGCGCAGTCAGATTCCCTACTGCCTGCTGGCGCCCCTCTTTGGCTTTAAGTCGGCCGAATACAATCAAAAAGAAAAGGATCTTGAAGCCAGTCCCTCCGAAATCAAGACGGCTCCGGACGCACTGCCTCCGGTCATCGAAAGTCCGGTCAAAGAGGTTATGCCGGAACCGGTCTATCATTGTCCCAAATGCCAGTCTGAAATTCATCAACGGAAAGGGAAATTCGGTCCCTATTGGCGCTGCGAAAACCCAAAATGCAAGGCCGATTTCACCGACGACGACGGAAAACCGGTCATCCGCCTCTGCCCGACCTGCGGCACCGGTTACCTGCATAAACGGACGCTGTCCCATAAGGACTACTGGACGTGCAGCAACTACCCGGACTGCAAGGCCAAGTACCCTGCCGATACGGCGATATTGACCGAAGCTCAGTCTGATGATTGAGTCCCTTTACGAGGACTGACCGAGTGGCCGTAAGGATTTCAAAAAAACACTGTGAGGAAGCTCTCAGCGACCCATTTCCCGATGATGGCGATATCTTAGGGAGACTGGCTTTTTCAATGAGGTTCGGCCCTGTACTTTCATTGACAATAAGGCCTGTTATCGATATAATGAACGGGTAATCAATTCCATAACAGGACTTCTAGTGGCGCTAGAGGCTTCGGCAAAAGAAATAGCTATGTACGCTAATGGCGTATGTTCGGCTATTTCTTTTTTTGTTTAATACGGTTTTTATTTTATGTTTAGGGAAAACCGAAACCGCTTTTTTTGCGTCATCGGAGAGAATCCCTGTGTTGGAACGATTCTATTTCTTTATCAAAGGAGGGTTTAATCACATGTCCCAAGCAAACGGACTTTTAGAACGATTATTCCATTTATCTGAACATAATACGACGGTGCGGCGCGAATGCCTGGCAGGTCTTACGACCTTCGTCTCCATGGCCTACATTCTCTTCGTCAATCCCATCATCTTAGGCGATGCCGGCATGGATCCCGGTGCCGTCTTTACGGCTACGGCTTTATCGGCTATCATGGGCTGCCTGCTCATGGGCTTTTTGGCCAACTACCCCATCGCCATTGCCCCGGGTCTGGGCGACAACGCCTTTTTCACTTATTCCATCGTCCTGGCTATGGGAATGCCCTGGCAGCAGGCCATGGGCGGCGTCTTCATTGCATCCATCTTATTTACCTTGGTATCCTTATTCAAACTGCGTGAAATCATCATCGACGCCATTCCTCAGGACTTAAAGTACGCCATGGCTGCCGGTATCGGCATCTTCATCTCCTTCGTCGGCCTTCAAGGCGGCGGCATCGTCATGGCCGACCCGTCGTCGATGGTCGCCATCGGTTCCTTTAAGGTCGCAACGACGTGGCTGACTATTTTCGGTATCTTCGTCACGGCCATGCTCATGGCTAAAAAGGTTCCCGGCGCGATTTTTTACGGGATCGTCCTGACGGCTATTTTGGGCCTTGTCACTAATCTCATCCCCTTGCCGGACAGCATCATTTCCATGGCTCCGAGCTTGGAACCGACCTTCGGCGTCGGCGTCGCCAACATGGGCGCCATCGTCACCGACCCGCAGATGTGGGCCGTCGTCGTCATCTTCTTCCTGGTCGCCTTCTTCGATACGGCCGGAACCCTGATTGGTCTTGCTCAGCAGGCCGGCATCATGCAAAATGGCAAGATGCCCCGCATCGGGAAAGCCCTCATGGCCGATTCGCTTTCCATGCTCGGCGGGGCCGTCATGGGAACGACACCGACTGCCGCTTACGTCGAATCGTCGGCCGGTATCGCCGTCGGTGCCCGGACGGGCCTTACGGCCATTGTCGTCGCCATTCTCTTTGGCTTCAGCATGATTTTCTCGCCCCTCTTGTCGGTCGTTACGGCTCAGGTCACGGCACCGGCCCTGATCATCATCGGCGTCCTCATGACGTCGTCTCTCCGCGAAATTCATTGGGATCAATTCGAAACGGCCTTCCCGGCCTTCTTGGTCATCATCGGCATGCCCCTGACCTTTAACATTTCCTACGGCATCGCCTTCGGCTTCCTCTTCTACCCGATTCTGATGACCATTGCCGGCCGCCGGAAAGAACTGAATCCCCTCATTTGGGTCATGTTCGTCCTGTTCCTCATCTTATTGTATACTTTGACGATACTTAAATTCTAAGGAGGTCTGTCCATGCTTACGAAAGAATTATTATCCGACTATATCGATGCCGGCGCGGCCAAAATCAAGGCCGACCTGGCCATCGTCGGCGGTACCTTGATCAACGTCAACACCGGCGAATACTACAAAGCCGACGTCGCCATGTATAAGGGAAAAATCGTCGCCGTCGAAAGTGATATTTCCGATTACATGGGCCCTGACACCAAAACCGTCGACGGGACAGGAAAATATTTGGCCCCGGGCCTCATCGACTGCCATATCCACGTCGAATGCAGTAAGATGAGCATGACCCGCTTTGCTCAGGCCGTCGTCCCCTGCGGTACGACGAGCATCGTAAGCGGCCTTGACGAATATATTTCCGTCATCGGCGTCGACGGCTTAGGCCCGATTTTTGAAGAAATCGAAGCCTCGCCCTTGAAGGTTTTCTGGGCCTTGCCGTATAAGACGCCCTACACCATCCCGGTCTCGACCATCGCCTACAATGTCACCGCCAAAGACCACGCTAAATACCATCAGGACCCGAACTGCTACGGCATTTGGGAACTCGTCCGCGAAGCCGTCCAAACGAAGGACTCCGATACCCTCGAAGCCTTAGTCTTGGCTCAGAAATACCATCGCCCCATCTTCGGCTGCAGCCCTCTGGCCCGCGGAAAGGACCTTAACGAATACCTCATGAGCGGCGTCCGCGTCGACCATGAAAGCTACGACCATCAGGAATTTTTAGAAAAGGCCCGCAAAGGGATGCACACCATCATCCGCGAATCGGCGGTCACCAAGTTCCTCAAGGAAAATGTCCGGGCCATCACCGAAGGGGCCCCGGGTATTGCCCGCCACACCAGCTTTTGCTCGGATGACGTCCACGCCCGCGGCATCTTAAAGACCGGCCATATCGACAACATGGTGCGCCTGGCCATTGCTGCCGGTCTCGCTCCGATGACGGCTATCCAGATGGCCACCATCAATGCTGCCGAAGCTTATGAAATCGACGACCGCGTCGGCTCCATTGCGCCCGGTAAAGATGCCGACATCCTCCTCGTCGACCAGCCAGGGACCTTCACCGTCGAAACGGTCATCAGTAAAGGCATGGTCATCACTGAAAACAAGAAAAACGTCTTCACCTATACCGTACCGGCTCGCGATGCAGCCTTGTTACATACGGTACAGCACGAAAAAATGCAGCCTCTCGATTTTGCCTATCACGTCGACCTCAACGAAGGCACAGCTGTCGTCGAAACCATCGACAGCGTCGGCCCCTTCATGCGCAAACGCCGTGACGTCGAACTCGATGTAAAAGACGGCATCGTTCGTCCGAGTGCCGAAAAAGACGTGGCCTTAGTCTCGGTCATCGAACGCTATGGTAAGAACGGCAACGTCTCGAAAGGCTTCATCTCCGGCTGGTCCCTAACTAAGGGTGCCATTGCCACGACGGCTGCTCCCGATGACAACAACCTCGTCGTCGCTGGTGCCAACTACGAAGATATGGCATTGGCAGCCAATACCCTCATCGAACACGGCGGCGGACAGGTCGTCGTCCTCGACGGGAAAATCGTATCCTTCCTGTCCCTGCCTATTGCCGGCATCGCCTCCGATATGACGCCGGAAGACTTGGCTCAGAAAGAAAACGAACTCGATGAAGCTGCCAAGACCTTGGGCAGCCGCCTGCCGGACCCCATATTCTACCTCTCCTTCCTGCCCATTACGGCCATTCCCGACCTTGCCATCACCGACGGCGGCAATGTCGACTATACGAAACTGGCTTACTTCGACCCCATTTTACAACTGAAACCATAATCCTTTGACAGAAAGACAAAATTTATAGCACCATACAAAAATCGCCCCCATGACATAGAACGACTACGTCATGGGGGCGATTCCATTTATAACACGTTTCTTTTAAGCACTAGCGATTATAAAAAGATGATCATATCACCGATCATAATACGCGGAACCCTTTTGCCCTCCAAGGCAATTTGGCCGGGCATTTCAGCTTTTATCCCGACTCCGAAAACAAGGGTGCAGTGGCCATGTTCCTTCAAGGTCTGATTAGCTTCTGAGCCGACGTCACTGACCTGATATTCTTCATCGGCAATGAGCAGTTTATCGCCGACTTCAATCGGCTGGGTCAGGGTACTCTTCGTATGGGACACGACCATATTTTCATAGGCATAGGGAACGTCGTTATCGAAGATAATAATGCTGTTTCGTATTTTCATAAACGACAGGACCGATTCCCCAATCGCAGTAACTTTTGCTTCGTATTTCATAATAGCAGCTCCTTTCTGTATCGCTTAGAAACGAATAGATATCCTAAGCCTTCCACCATATCGGTAACAGAGGTTCAGCAAATAACACCTTGCTGTATGCCTTAAAATATAACAGATATTCCCAGCGTTAGCAAGATAGCAGTGACAGAAGCTAAACAAGTCGCAACGGTATATGATTTTAAGGCCCCTTCTACGGTCAGGCCGAAGTATTCCTTAACAATCCAGAAACCGGAGTCCGTAACGTGAGAGAAGCAAATGGCGCCGGAGCCGACAGCCAGGCAAACAATGGCCGGGTCCAATCCGGGATACTGCGGCAGCAGCGGCAAGACAATACCGGCAGACGTCATCATCGATACCGTAGCCGAACCCACAGAGAATCGCATGATAGCTGCAACAACCCAGGCTAAAATCAAAGGATTCATATGGATTGACATGAGAATAGAACCTAATTGAGTTCCCAATCCGCTATCCAATAAGATTCGATTGAAAGCCCCGCCGGCCCCGATGACCAGCAGGATACCGGCAACCGGTCCGAAGGACTGTTCCGTGAATTTCAACAATTCTTTCATCATGCGCCCGCGGTGAAGCCCCAAAGACCAGTAAGCAAAGAATGCAGAAATCAAGAGTGCCGTAATCGGATTGCCGATGAAGTCAATAATCATACTGGCTTCGGTTCCCTTCCACGGAGAAAGATCGAATAACGTTTTAGAAACCATGATAATCATCGGTAAGAGTATGGTCAACAGGGTAATGCCAAAGTTAGGCAGTTCACTGTCAGGAACTTCATCATACGTTTCGCGGACCGAGTCCATATCCGACGAAATTCTCTTATGAATGAGACTGGTCCAAATGGGACCGCCGACAGCTGCGCAGATGGTACAAATCAAAAGGCCCAGTAAAATAACCTTGCCGACATCGGCTCCTAAAGTGTCGACGATGGCCATGGCAGCCGGATGAGGCGGCAGCATGCAGTGGACAACCTGCAGGGATACGCCGATGGGGACCCCAATGGCAATGATCGATAAGCCCGTGGCCCGGGCGACACTAATGACTAATGGAATCAACAGGACAAAGCCAACTTGGAAGAATACGGGAATCCCGGTAATTAAGCCGACAAACATCATGGCCCAATTGGCTTTTTTCTTACCAAAGCGGTTGATAAGGGTCCGAGCCAGCCGTTCAGCCCCGCCGGACGTTTCCAGCATTTTCCCTAAAATACTGCCAAAGCCCAATACAGTAGCTAAAAAACCAAGGGTACTTCCCATGCCGGCCTCAATAGATTTACAAATTTGCAGCAGCGGCATACCGGTTACAAAGCCGACGAAGAAGCAAGCGATGACGAGGCTGACAAAGGCATGTAAATGAAGCCTCATGATTAAAACGACGACCAATATAATGGCAGCCAACAAGGTTCCGACTAAGAAAATAAGGTCCACAATACGTCCCCCCTATTCAGATAAATCAAGCCAAGGTAAATAAGAGGCTACTACTTTGGTCATTGTTTGTTCGGCCGCTTTTGTTACCTCTTCAAAACGTGTGTTTTCATTCATATGTTCAGCCAAGAAGGCTCTGGCGGCCTTCACACCGGCTGTCGATACTTCCGTGTTGATATTAACTTTGCGAATGCCAAGTCGAATAGCTTTTTGCAAGTCTTCTTTAGGAATACCGGAACTGCCATGCAGTACCAAAGGCGTCGTGACGGCCTGTGCAATGTCTGCCAGCCGCTGGAAGTCGAGCTTCGGCGTGCCCTTATAGATGCCATGAGCGTTGCCGATGGCGATGGCGACGGCATCAACTCCGGATGCGGCAGTATAAGCTGCCACATCCCGGACTTGAGTATGGGTATCTTCATTTCCGACCGGCCCCTGTCCCGTTTCCTCATTTAAGTACCCCAGCTCTCCTTCAACGCTGACATGGACGGCGTGGGAAATCCGAACAATTTCGGCGCTTCGGGATGCATTTTCGGCGACAGGAAGATGCGATCCGTCATACATGATAGACGTAAATCCTGCCCGGATGGCACGAATGACATTGCTTTCCTGTTTGCAGTGATCTAAATGAAGCACGATGGGTTGACTTGAGGTATGACCATAAAACTTTACTAATTCAGCCATGGCTTCTATCGGCATATGTTGGTCGTATTTTTCGCCAAAAGAAAGGATAACGGCATGATTTGAGGCTTTGGTCGCTGCCAATACGGCTTGTAACGATTCTACATTGTAAACATTGAAGGCTCCGACAGCCATTTTCTTTGCCGAGGCCGCTTTCAACATCGTTCGTAAGTTAATCAGCATCGTGCGTCACCTATCTCTTACTTAACATGGATACGACGTCCCGCAGCGTCGTTACGGCACCGACGTTCCCCGGGAAGATAATGTACGCCATATTGGGGAATTTGGCTTCTGCCCCTGTTTTCCAAACGGGAATCCCCGGAGATACCTGTCCCAAAACCAGGGCTTTTTTTACACTAAGGCCTTTGGTACCGACGTCACTGGACGTAATCCCGCCTTTGGCGATCAAGAAGGCCGGCTGAACAGAGAGGCGATGAACAATACTGGTAATGGCTTCGGAAATTTTAACAGAAATCCGTAAGGATTCTTCTTCCGACCCGGCATCGAAGCGTTTCCGCCCCGTATAGACGGCAACGGTCGTACCTTGCTTGATGGCTTCTTCTGTCGTCTTTACAATGCGCTGTAATTCAGCTTCCAGTTTTTCCGGTTCCAATACCAAGAGGTGATTGAATTCGATGAATTTTACCTGTTCGCAGGTCTTTAATTCATTCAATTGATCCGTCGTCTTCTTGACATGGGAGCCGATAATGATTAACCCGCCATTGGTATTTCCTTTTACAATGAGTTCTTCTTTTTGGAGAAGGGCTTTATCGGGAACATTGCCGATAACTTTAGGCCAGGCAGCTGCCGTACGGAAGAGGAACTTCTTTCCGGCTTTCAGCGCCCGAATCATGGCGATGGCAAAGACTTGTACATCTTCGTAATCGACAGCGTTGACGATGACTTTGTTGAAGTCTTTTACTTCCATCAACTGTTTTTCGATTGCATCGACGCGGAGATTTCGTAAATCATCTAAGGAAATATACGTCGTATCGGAAGCCTTATATAAGCCTTTCGTTTTTTCTTCAATATAGGCACCCATTTCAGAAGCCGTATAGCCAAAGGTCTTATCTTTAGCAAATTCCGTGTCGCCGGCAGGAACCAGATTGTCCCCTTCTTGGACATAATGGATGTTTCCGATGGTGAAGCGGCCCCCTTCTTTGAAGAAAGGCATTAAGACTTCGCCGTCGATAAGGCCATTATGTTCGCCTTCCAAGGTCTTACGAAGGGTATCTGTTTCTAAGGGATAGTGGCCGCGCAGGGTTGAATCACTGCGGCTGATAATCATGAAGTCTTTTCCTGTTTTTTTCGCTTCGGCCAAAATTCGTTCGGCAATGATCTGATGGACTTCTTGTGTATGAGCTGCTGAGAAAGCACGTGAATTGGTCAAGATAAAGAATATCGAATTATCTTCTGCAAAGCCGTCGGCAATGCTTTCCGGGGACCAATCAGTATATACATGAATGCCGTTAACCGTTTGTACCCCCGTCGGATCATCGTCAAGGACGATGATTTTCTTATTGAAATCTTTCATTTCATCGGCTAATAATTTTTTTACTTGTTCAGGATTGCCATTGGGAATCCGGGCAAAAAGTTCCGTTTTTAATATGCTCATGATGATTTCTCCTTATTCCTCGTTCGTTTTAACAATAACGCCGGAAATATTTTCGTAGAATTGAACAATACCGCTGTGGTCGTCCATCAAATGACCGGTAGATTTCAGACTGTTCATGATTTGCTGCAGGCTGCTGGTCAGTATGAGCGGTAAGTCTAACCCGTTGGCCGTAGCCATAACATTATTGATATCTTTTAAGTTGATGCGAATCGGTCCGCCCGGTTTAAAGTTACGGCTGTACATCATCGGAGCTTTGGCATCAAGAACGGCACTGCCGGCCAAACCGCCGCGAATGGCTTCATACACTTTTTTCGGATCGGCTCCGGCTTTTGTTGCCAGAATAAGGGCTTCCGATACAGCCGCGATATTCAGATTGACGATAACCTGGTTTGCCAGTTTCGCAATGGAACCGCTGCCATTAGGGCCGATTAAGGTAATCGAAGAACCCATGGCTTCAAATACATCATGGACTTTGTCGACGACTTCCTGTTTGCCGCCAATCATAATAGCCAAGGTGCCGGCGACGGCCCCCGGTTCACCGCCGCTGACCGGTGCATCTAAAAAGTGGCATCCCTTGCTTTCAGCAAGCTTGGCAAATTCCTGAGATTCAATAGCCGTAACCGAGCTCATATCGACAATGACGGCGCCTTCGGGAATACCGGCCAACACCCCGTCTTCCCCTTCTAAAAGGGAGCGAACGATAGGACCACTGGGAACCATAGTAATGACAACGTCTTTTCCCTGTGCTGCCTGTTTGGGAGACGTCCCGGCAATGGCTCCGGCTTCTGCCATTTCTTGAACGGCAGCCGGAAGGATATCGTAGGCTGTGACTTCAAAACCAGCTTTCAGCAAATTCTTTACCATCGGTTTTCCCATAATACCTAAGCCAATAAATCCGATTTTTTTCATTATAATTACCTCCTGAAAATTAATTACCATGTAACATACTACTCGCATTAAAAATAATTACGCACTTAGTAGTGCGTAGCATACTACTTAAAGTAAAAGTAAAACGCAGGAATCCTGCGCCGTACTTCTATAAGGAGCCTTTCGCCCCTAGTACAATGGCCGTCTCTTCCATATGCTTTCGAAAGGCAGATACCGCCCTATCGCTGTCACCGGTCAAGATAGCATCTAAGATTTGCTGATGTTCCTCATAAGCCTTCCCATGGCGATGTGTACTTCGAAGGGAATGAACCGTCGCCAATTCGATTTTCGTACGCATGAGGTTCGCCATACGAGTTAAATAGGCATTCTGCGGAAAATCTACAATTAAATGATGGAACTGGATATCAGCCTTCATGAATTCATAATGGGATTCATCGTCATCAGAATATCCGGCTTCTGTCTTTTGACATTCCATCAATGCAGTGACAGTCTCCTGCCATCGCTTGTCATGGGGGTGATTGGCAAGACACAGCACCGCGTAACCTTCAATAGCCAAACGGGCCTGTAAAATTTGCCGCAAGTCATCGGGAGATGTTGCTTTTACACCAAATCCACGATTATTGAAGATTTCAATGAGGTCATCATTCTTCAGCTGTAAAACAGCTTCGCGTACCGGCGTGCGGGATACGTTCAACTTGTCGGCAAATTGTTTTTCAGAATAAACTTCACCGGGCAATAACTCACCCTTTACAATTGCTTCTTTTAAGTATTGATAGATTTGATCTTTATACGATACTTTTTTTAACATGATGAACTCCTTCGTCGGTAACTCGCATCTTGTATGTAGCATACTACTAACGTAAAAAAAAGTCAAGAAGATTTCAATTGTTTTACATTGAATTTTTCCAGTGCTTTACATGTTCTATATGTTCCTTTGGTATGCTGTAAAAAATAGACTAAAAGGTGGGATTTTTATGGCAAAGACTTATGTGCTCGATACGAATGTCTTGATTCAGGCTCCGTATGCTATGCAGTGTTTTGAAGATAATCATGTCGTTATTCCCCTGGTTGTCGTGGAAGAATTGGATGGACTGAAAAAAGCGGATGGTGAACGCGGGTTCAATGCCCGGCAAGCCATCCGCTTTTTGGAACGTTTAAGGCTCCGCGGCAATTTACTGGACGGCGTTGCCCTTGATAACGGCGGCATGGTACGTATCGAGATTAATTGCGTCCACGAGGCGCTGCCGGAATCGCTGCCTGACGATCAGGCCGATAACCGAATTCTCAAAGTCTGCTGCCACCTGCAAAGCTGTCAGCCCATTTTGGTCACCAAAGACTTGGTGCTGCGGCTCAAAGCCCAGGTGCTGAATATTGAAGCTCAGGATTTCAGTACGGAACAGGTACTGCCCGAAAAGAACGGCTATACGGGCCGTCAAACTTGTTACGTCCCGGAAAGCGACTTCGATGCCTTTTTAGAAGAGGGCATCGATGCCGGCCGCCTCTACCAAATCGACGACAACGCCCAACGCTACGACGTGACGGTACAGGAAAATGAATTCATCATCTTACAAGCCGACGCTTCCCTTCGTAAGACCCATTTAGGCCGAGTCCATAAAGGGCGCGTCATCCCCCTGACCTACAGCCGCGTTTCTCCCTACGGCATCAAGCCGCGAAATGCCGGCCAGTATTTTATGCAGGAAGCCTTGATGCAGTCGGCGGAAGAAGCGCCGTTGGTCATCATCAAAGGCCAAGCCGGCACGGCCAAGACATTCTACTCGTTAGCCGTAGGCCTCGAAAAAATCATCAACCATCCGACGGGTGAATACCGGCGCATCCTCATCTGCCGGCCGAATGCCCAGTTCGACTCAGATATCGGCTTTTTACCCGGTGACGAACAGGAAAAGATTTCGCCCCTCATGCGGCCTATTATCGATAATTTGGAACAGCTCATCGACAGTAATGAAGCCGAACGCTATGAAAATGAACGAGAACTGGCCGAAAAGATTGAAGAAATCTTCGACCGCCACGTCATTCAAACCGAAGCCTTGAACTTCATCCGCGGCCGTTCCTTGGAAAAGACGTATCTCATCATCGACGAAGCGCAGAACATGACGCCAAATCAGGTAAAAGGCATCATCACCCGTGCCGGCAAGGGCACGAAGATCATCCTCGTCGGCGACCCCAACCAGATTGACCGCCCCTTCCTCGATGAACGGACGAACGGCCTGACCTATGCCGCCGGTAAGATGAAGGGCAGCCCCTTATGCTATCAATTGACCATGCGAGTTGACGAATGCGAACGGTCGCCTTTAGCCCTGGACGCCGTTCAACGCTTATAGATTTTTGTAACGATTACGGTTTCAGATACTGTTGGGATATCGCCGGATTCCACGAGCAGCAGCCGCCCGTTTCTTTTTCAAAGCGCCAGTGCTGGCGGACGTCGGGATACTTTTCGTGATCGACTTCGCTGAGGAACATGTCTAAGGGACGGATGAAATCGCGGTATTCGCCGTACAAGGTCTTGTAGACGACATACGTTTCTTTCGTTGCGGCATCGTCGGCAAGACCGATGATACGGTATCGCTTCTGCTTAAAATGGCGCCACGTTTCCCCCGGTTTGGGCAGTTCCCGGCCGGCTACAAAGGCACTGAGAGCTCCCAAAGACGGCAAAAAAGCGGCTGCCTTCACCCATTTGGCATCGACAAATCCTTGGTCAACCATCGCTTCTAAGAAAGCCTTCATGGGCTGATAGTAGCCGTTGAAATCGAGGAAGGCGAAGCGTCCTTTGAGGTGACCGAGTTTTACTTCACTCATGACCTGGCTGATTTCTTCTAACGTACCGAAGCCTCCGGGAAAAGCCAGGAAGAGGTCGCCCAATTCCATCATCTTCGCTTTGCGTGAAGCCATGTCCGGCGTAACGATGAGCTTTGTCAGGCCCTCCTGTTGGAGCGCCGTATCGATAAATTCCTGAGGCTCTACGCCGATAACGGTGCCGCCCTTTTTTAGGGCTCCGGCAGACAAGGCTCCCATGAGCCCCGTTCGGCTGCCGCCGTAAATCAAAGTATGGCCGTGGTCGGCAATCCAAGCTCCCAAGGCCGAGGCGCAGGCTTCATAACTGGGATCGTTTCCCCGGCTGGCGCCGAGGTAGACTGTAATATTCATCGCACTTCCCTTCTTTCCGCTGTATGTCATGGCTCTTCCCGCCATTGTATGCTACAATAATACTATCTATTATAGCATATGTGAGGAGTATTCCGCTGTATGAAGGGCAGAAAAAGTCAGTATTTCAAAGAGCTTTTTCTATCGAGGTATACGTAAAAGGCGTATTCACAAGAATATTCTTGCGAAACGCCTTTTTCTTATCTATGCGAAAACGAAAGGAGCCGATCCCTTGCCTAAAGAAACAGATGCGCCTAACTTTTTTATCGGCCGCAGCGACACCATTGCCAACAACGACAAATTATCTCATAAATCCCGCCAAAGCCTGTATACGGCCCGGGCGGCCAATACGGTCGACGCCTATCGCTCGGACTGGAACGACTTCTGCGACTGGTGTTCCTACCACGACTTATCGTCCTTTCCGGCGGAACCGGAAACGATTGTAAACTATATCAACGACCTGGCTGACAATGCCAAGGCCAACACCATTGCCCGACGCATCAGTGCCCTCACGGAAAATTTCGATGCCGCCGGTGTCAAAGACAATCCCTGCCGCTTTCCCATCGTCCGCAACGCCCTGCGCGGTATCAAGCGCATGAAGGGCACCATTCAGCACGGTAAGGCACCGGTCCTCTTCGACGACATCAAAGAAATGCTGACCTTCCTCGAAGGCAAGGACATCCAACAGATTCGGGACCGGGCCATCTTGCTGGTCGGATTCTATGGGGCCCTGCGCCGGTCGGAATTGGCCGGCATCGACGTCGAAGATTTAAAATTCACCCGCCTGGGTCTTTTAATCACCCTGCGCAAATCGAAGACCGACCAATTCGACCAGGGCCAGATGATCGCCATCCCCATGGTAAAGGATACGAATCTCTGCGCCGTCACGGCGTTAAAGAATTGGCTCGACATGAGCGGCATCACGACGGGTCCCGTCTTTCGCGGTCTGACCAAAGGACACCATATCCGCAAGACGCGGATCTCCGATAAGGCCATTGCCCTCATCGTCAAGCACTATGCCGAACTCATGGGCATGAACCCCGATGATTACGGGGCCCACAGCCTGCGCCACGGCTTTGCCACATCGGCCGCCCAGCACCACGTCGAGGAACGGCAGATCATGCGCCAGACCCGTCATAAGTCACAGGCCATCGTCCGCCGCTATATCGACGAAGCCGACCGCCTCGTCGACAGTCCGATTTTAAAGATTACCGAAGATAAGTCTTAAGGGACCAGCTGTGCAGCCAAGACTTGCCGCACATGGCCGGCCTTGCCGGAAGCGACAGGCAGGCGCAGGACTTGACCGGGTTGGATGGCACGATCGCCGGTCAGTTTATTTTCATCGAGGATGGACTGGATGACCTGACGTACATCCGTATCTTCATCGACGACGACCGACGCCAGCTGCCAAACGGTCTGCCCCGGTTCAACGCGAACGGAAACGTATTCCTGTGAAGGCTGATAGCTCCAGCCGATTTGGGTGCACATAAAGATAGCCAGGCCAATCAAGGCGACATATTTTAGTAACGGGCCTCTCCCTTTTCGTCTTCTTCTCATGGTTATCACTCCTAAGTAAAAACGAACGTTCTAAGAACAAGTGTTCGTCGACACCCTTATTATAGCTTCGAACAGTTGTTCTTGTCAAGGCGATTTGAACAAATGTTTGATTTTTTTCGGTATTTTCGGTATAATGTGACTAGCTATACTGGAATGATTGTAACTTGCCAGAGACTGGAGTGACTATATATGATTACCAATGAAAAAATGCTGACGACCCGTCAAAAACAGATATTAGAATACATCCGCACCTGTGTCCACCAATTCGGCTATCCCCCGTCGGTCCGGGAAATCTGTAAAGAAGTCGGCCTCAGTTCGACGTCGACGGTCCATGGCTATCTCCATCGCCTGGAAGATCTGGGCTATATCCGCCGCGACCCGGCTAAGAACCGAACGATCGAACTCCTCGACGAAGGTTCGTGGCGTTCGAAGAAGATCGTTCCCCTGCCCCTCGTCGGCCAGGTCCGTGCCGGAGCTCCTATCTTTGCCGAAGAGTGCGTCGAAGACGTCTACCCCTTCCCGGCTGATTTCATCGGCAATGACGACTGCTTCATGCTCATCGTCCAAGGGGACAGCATGAAAAATGCCGGCATCCTCGAAGGCGATCAGCTCATCGTCCGCCATCAGGATACGGCAGAAAACGGTGAAATCGTCGTGGCCCTCATCGACGATGAAGCGACCGTAAAGCGTTATTTCCGCGAAAAAGATGCCATTCGACTCCAACCGGAAAATGATGAATACGAACCGATTTACACGCGAAACTGCAAGATTCTCGGCAAAGTCGTCGGCCTCTACCGTCAATATTAGGAGGTATCTTTATGGTTGATGTTGCTGCGGCAGCTGCCAACAGTGCCCTCTTTGACGGCATCCGCCCCGAAGACCGGTCAGCCATGCTCACCTGCCTCGGTGCCCAGACGAAGACCGTCCGGAAAGGGGAATTCTTGGTTCTGGCCCAAGACGAAGTCCGCTATATCGGCGTCGTCTTAAGCGGTGAAATCCACATGATCCACGAAGACCGCTGGGGCGACAAGGCCGTGTTGGCCGTCATCAAAGAAGGCGGCCTCTTTGGGGAAACCTTCGTCTGCGCTACAATTTTGCAGTCTTTAGTCACCTTCCAAGCCGTCAAGACGACGACCTTCCTGACCTTGCCCTTTCAAAAAGTCCTCCACGTCTGTACACAGGCCTGTCCTTTTCATCATCGGCTCATCGAAAATATGCTGCACCTCATTGCCGCAAAGAACGCCCAGCTCATGGAAAAGTTGGAGATCGTCTCGAAAAAAACCTTGCGCAAAAAGCTGCTGACGTATTTTTCCTTCCAATCAGAAAAGGCCGGCAGCCCGACCTTCACCATTCCCGTGACGCGAAGCCAGCTGGCCGACTACCTCTGTGCCGACCGAACAGCCGTCGCCCGGGAAATGTCGCGCATGAAAGAAGAAGGACTCATCGATGTAAATCAACAGACCGTTACCTTAAACTAAATACAAAAAAGGGAGCACTGCCAAGGCATTTGGCGGTACTCCCTTTTTGCATGCCGTATATTACAGATTTACTTCTTTAAAGCCAGGCCGTCGTGGAAGGCTTTGCCGACGACGGGGCCGATGAGGCGATACGTCTTGGTGCTGCTGTCATACATGATGGGCTGGAGTTTGTCGTAGTCGACGAGCCCGTCGGTGAGGACCGATTCATCGGCTTGCTGAGCTACGATTTTTCCGACGAGGATCCCCGTTTCGTCGTCATAGCTCTTGCATTCGCATTCGAGGGTGACGGGAAATTCTTCGATGATCGGGGCCTTGACGTGGCGGCTTTCATGGACGTGGCAGCCGGCCACTTCGATCTTATTGACGCGGTTCCCCGTTTCGACGCCAAAATAATCGGCCAGGACCATCGTATCCTTGGTCGCAAAGGCAACGGTAAAGGCGCCGGTCTTTTTGACGTTGTCCGTCGTCTTGTGTTTATCCAAAAAGAGTGTGATTTCATCGAAATCGGACTGGGAACCCCAGGCTGCGTTCATGGCATTGGGAACGCCATTTTCATCGTAGGTTCCGATAATGAATACCCCTTCCGGAGCGATACAAGCTTCTTTTCCGGAAAATTCTTTACTCATGATGTCATTCCCCCTTACGGTTATTTTCTTTATTATAGCAGAAACTCGTGGACGATGGATACAGGATGCGGTTAAAAAGGCAAACCCGGCTGCCGCAGACAGGCTTCGGCAGCCGGGTTTATGCCCGATATGACCTTTATTTTGTTACCGTCAGTGTGTCGTCGAAGGACTTACCGGTGACGAGGCGTATGTGACGGTACGTTTCGGTACGGCCGTCTTAGGTGATGAACTGATGCTGGTCGTCGAGTGTGCCTGTTTTTTTGCCGCAGCAATACCGTAAGGAATGGCCAGGAAGACGACGGCGCCGACGAGATTGCCTAAGGTGACCCACAGGAGGTTGTAGCCGAAGCCGGAGAAGCTTACGGCCATGCCGGCCGGATTGAGGAGTCCCAAGGTCAGGACGGTCATATTGGCCACACTGTGTTCAAAGCCGCAGGTAAAGAAGGCGTAGAGACACCAGAAAGTCATGATCAATTTCCCGCTGTCAGACTTGCAGCGGAAGCCGCACCAGACGGCGAGACATACCAAGACGTTGCACAAGATGCCCCGCAGGAAGAGAACCAACGGCGGCAGACTCATTTTGGTCGCGGCGGCTCCTGCCAGGGCCTGTCCGACACTGCCTGCCGTCCCGGCTGCCCCGTAGAAGAGGAACGATAAGATGACGGCGCCAACGAAGTTTCCAGCGTAGCAGACGACCCACAGGTGAACGACGTCGACCAAAGAAACGGTCTTTCCGCGCCAGCCGCTGAAGAGGACGAAGGCGTTACCTGTAAACAATTCTGCCCCGGCCATGATGACCAGGCTGAGGGCGACGCCAAAGGACAGGCCCATGGCAATCTTATTCATCGGAATCGGTCCCAGTGTGCCGCTGACCGTAAAGGCCAGGAGGACGCCGAAGCCGATATAGGCCCCGGCCAGTGCTGACAGGAGAAAATACCCCAAAGGGTTATTTTTTAACAAACGTACCTTGGCAGCCGCACCGGCAGCGGTTGCTGCATATTCTTCATCATACATAGTACCTCGCCTCCTACTTCAAACAAAAATAACGGATGCCGTTCCAATACAACGGCGTACAGACCTCAGCTTTAGGCGGTAAGCTCAGGTCCTTCATGATCCGGCGCAGAAACGCCTCCGGTCCCGTCCAATTGACGATATAGCCGAAATGTTCTTTGCCGCCCGGCACTTCCGGATCCATATATGTTTGGGCGTAGGCGTAGACATGGCTGATGATGTTGATGACGCTGTCGGCGTCGGCCCATTTCAAAAAATCGATGCCCCTGCGGGGATTCTTTTTCCGCAGCGCATCGGATTGAACTGAGGTTCTTTGTCTAATTGGCAAAGACAGTTTGAAAGGTTTCAAAGGATACATCTATCCCCTATCCGTGCCTCTTTCAATCCATGATTTTTTCACATCTTTTGATAACAAATCGCTTTTTTATTTTGTTCTTATTATACCACAAACGAGCCATTCAAATAGTTGTCACTGTAATAAATATTGAAAAAATATCATTATACATATATCAATAAATCATGGTTCTTTTGTCTTTGTTCCGAAAAGACAAAAGCGGCTCCCATAGCGGAAGCCGTTTTTTTGATTCTTTGTCGACTATTCAGCGATTTTTTTAGCCGCCACACCATAGGGAATAGCCAGGAAGAGGATGGCGCCGACGAGGTTCCCTAAGGTAACCCACAGAAGGTTATGTCCGTAGCCTGCCAGGCTGACAGCCATGCCGGCCGGATTGAGGAGTCCCAAGGTCAGGACGGTCATATTGGCCACGCTGTGCTCAAAGCCGCAGGTAAAGAAGGCGTAGAGACACCAGAAAGTCATGATCAGCTTGCCGCTGTCTGATTTACAACGGAAGCCGCACCAGACGGCAAGACAGACCAGGACGTTGCACAAGATGCCCCGCAGGAAGAGGACCTGCGGAGAGAGGCTCATCTTAGTCGCAGCCGCCCCTGCCAAAGCCTGGCCGACACCGCCGGCCGTACCGGCAGCGCCGTAGAAGATAAAAGATAAGATGACGGCGCCGACGAGGTTGCCCAGGTAGCAGACGACCCACAAGCCGATGACGTCGGTCAAGGTAACTGTCTTTTGCCGCCAGCCATTGTAGAGGACCATGGCGTTGCCCGTAAAGAGTTCGGCACCGGCGATGATGACCAAGCTGAGGGCGATGCCAAAGGACAGACCCATGGCGATTTTATTCATCGGAATCGGTCCCAAAGTGCCCCCTACCGTAAAGGACAGGAGGATGCCGAAGCCGATATAGGCACCGGCCAGGGCCGACATAAGAAAGTATCCTAAGGGATTCTTTTTCAATAAGCGGACTTTGGCGGCTGCACCGGCCGCCGTCGCCGCATATTCGTCATGATACATCGTAGTCTGCCCCCTACTTCAATCCCGAGTAGCGGATGCCGTCCCAGTACAGCGGTTTGTAGATTTCGGCCTTCGGCGGCAGATTGACGTCTTTCATGATCCAGCGCAGGAATTCTTCCGTTCCCGTCCGATCGACGATGTAGCCGATGTGTTCCTTGCCGCCCGGCACTTCGGGGTCGATGTATTTCTGAGCGTAGGCGTAGACGTTGCTGATGATCTTGACGACACTGTCAGCGTCGAGCCATTTGATGAAGTCGATGCCCATGCGGGGGTTCTTCTTGCCGCTGCGGCCCAGGAGAGTCATGCGGAAATACTGGGTCTTGCTCCGCGTCCAGGCACGGGTCGGGCAGGCGTGGGCGCAGACGCCGCAGCCGATGCATTTTTCGACGTTGCGGACAGGCCGGTTCTTATCCATCTTCAAGGCTTCGACGGAGAGTTGTTTGCACTTCTTGACGCAGGCACCGCAGCTGATGCAGCGCGTCGGGTCGAACTGGGGCTCGGTCATGCCGATGATGCCGAAGTCATGCATGCGGACCTTGCCGCAGTCGTTGGGGCAGCCCGTGAGAGCGACTTTGACGTGAAGGTCATTTGGGAAAATGGCCTTTTCAATCCGTTCGGCCAGAGCCGTCGTGTCGTAGTTGGCAAAGGGACAGATGCGGTTGCCGACGCAGGCCATGATGTTACGCGTACCGGACGAATCGTAGCCGCGGCCCTTTTCCGACTGGTTGATGCCCAATTCTTCGATGATGGGCTGCAGGGCCTTGTTGACTTCGTCGACCTTTTCAAAGGGAATGCCTAAGATTTCAAAACCCTGCCGGATGGTCAGGTGGACTTCGCCGCTGCCGTAAGTTTCGGCGATTTCCTGAACTTTCCCTAAGACGTCGGCCCGGAGATGGCCGCCGGGAACGCGGACGCGGGCGGATGTTACGCCGCGGTTCTTGGTGACGCGAAAGGCGTTTTTCTTTAACTTGCCACAATTCATATCAATCATCGTTCTTCCCTCCTAGTCGATAAACGAGCGAACGGTCGTATATTTGAATACCGGGCCGTCCTGACAGACGTAGAGCTCGCCGATGCGGCAGTGACCGCATTTACCGAGGCCGCAGCACATCTTGCGCGATTCGGACAACCAAATTTTTTCTTCATCGAAGCCGATTTTTAAGAGTTCCTGAATGGAGAATTTGATCATCATCGGCGGGCCGACGACGACGGCGATGGCGTTGTCGAAGTCCTTGAGCGGCAGCTGTGGGATGTACTGCGTAACCAGGCCGACATTGCCTTCGTAGCCTTCAGGGGCGGCGTCGACGGTGTAGATGAAGTTCATGCCGTCGGCGATCCAGCGTTTCAAATCGTCGCGGAACAAAATGTCGTCCGGCGATTTGAAGCCGGAAATGATGTTCAGGCTCTTACATTCATCCATGTGATCGGCGAAGTAGTCGATGACGCCGTGGACCGGAGACAGGCCGGAACCGCCGGTGATGAGGACGATTTCCTTGCCTTTAAAGATATTGACGTCGAAGCCGTTGCCGTAAGGGCCGCGCATGAAGAAGTGGCCGCCGACGTAATTTTCAAAGATTTCTTCCGTAAGGGAACCGACGCGGCGGATGGTAAAATCCAAGGAATGGTCGGTAATGCCGCTGACGGAAATGGGCGCTTCACCGTATTTCGGGATGGAGATCTCAAAGAACTGGCCGGGCTTTACGGGATGCGTATCGCCGCGGTCGTAAGACATGCGGAAGGTATATTCCACATCGGCGTGTTTGATGACCTCTAAGATTTCTGAGCGAAAAGGCATATATGAATTATTCATGGCCGCTGACCTCCTTCATACCGGCTTCTAATTTTTCGACACAATGAGTAAAGGAAATGTATTCGGGACAGATGGCATCGCACCGGCCGCAGCCGACGCACATCTGGAATCCCGAACGCTTCTTGAAATCGAGGACCTTGTGGAGGACCTTGAAGCGCATCCGTTCGCCGGCTTTCTTGCGGAAACAGAGGCCGCCGGCCACTTCCGTATAGCCGTCGATCATGCACGATGCCTGGACGCGGCGCCGTTCGCCGGCCTGGCCGTTTTCGGTGTAAAACAGATCCTGCATGGACCAGCAGGTGCAGGTCGGACAGGCGACGGTGCAGCGGCCGCACTTGATGCAGCGCTTGTCGTATTCGTCCCAAATGGAGCTCTTAGCAACGGCCGACGTCAGGTTTTCCGGAACCTTGACAGTCAGGCTGTTTTCCATAACGGCGTCGGGCGTGACGTCTACTTCGGCAGCACCCATGGCACGGAGGGCTTCAGCCAGGTCTTCATCCTTACAGTCGATTTCAATCTCATCGCCGTGGACATTGACGGCAGCGTCGTAGTCCGTACTGACGTTGGTGCCCATAGAGACGCAGAAGCAGCCGTCAAAATCGTGGTCGCAGCCCATGAGGACGAATTTCAGTCCGTCGCGGACGCGCTTATAATAGGAATCTTCCGGACCGTTTTCAAGGAACATATAATCGAGGCGCTTCACAGCGTGGAGGTCGCAGCTGCGGAGGAAGACGATAGTCCCTCTCGTCGGACCTTCCGATTCGGTCATACCATGTTCCGTAAAGTACAATAAGGTCTGACTCAGCGGCAGGAGAATATCCTTAAAGGAGTATTCCGACCGTTCGTTCCAATCGATATCGGCCAAATCCGCTACCTTCCCGTAACGAACGACGTCTGTTTCAGAAAAACGACCCGTTCCTTCAAAGACCTTCGGAGCGTAAATGTCATATTTTTTTCTCCAGCTATCGAAGACAGTTTGAAATTTTTCAAGTGATACCGCGTATCCCATAGCAGTCCCTTCTTTCAGTAAATACTTTTTTTCACATATATCGTGACAGCAATCTTATTTCTAGCTTGTCCTTATCATAGCAGGAAGGGACCGTTCAAACTGTTGCCGTCGCAACGGTTATTGAAAAATTCCACAACTAATCATGCTTATAAGTCATCCATAACTCCATTTCCAAAAGACAAAAAAAGTGCCGCTCCCGCCGTGGGAACAGCACTTTTTCAGCTTATCAAATCATTCAAAATCATTATGGAACTTAATCGTGCGGTACGTTTCAAAGGTCAGCCACTTATCGAAGACTTTGGCGTCGGGATTGTCTCCGGCAGCGGCATAATCGGCCTTAAAGTCGGCAAATTCCTGTGCCGTATGGACGTTAATGGCAAAGCCCCGGCCGTTAACCAACGGTTTTTCCGTATAGGCGTAGCCGTCGAGGGTCAGGATATTGGCGACCTTGGCCTTACGGATTTCAACAGCCAAATTATCGCGTAGGATGAGGATGTCGAAGTCGTCGGGATAGGCATAGGTTTCGCCTTTGGTCGGAATGGCATCGCCGATGTGATACTGGCGGTAAGCCGGTTTGGCCTTGGTGATGTTCAGGCTCTGCATGCCGTAGAAGAAGTCTTCAAAGACGTCGCCCCTCCCCTTAAGGCTGCCGTTGACGAAGGTGTGGTCGCTGTCGGTATCGTTGCCGTCGATGACGACGCCGCAGGCCGACGTCATGTTGGTGACCCGGTCGATGAGGATCAGCTCGCCGAGTCCTTTATGATGGCTGAAGGTGTCGACGACAATCGGTTCCTGGAGGAACAAGGTGCAGACGGCGATTTCGTTCTTTGAAACGGCCGTGGCCCGTTTTTTCTCGCCCGTATTGACGTCGATGGTGTAGTCGACATCGGTCAGGACGCCGACGATTTCCTTAGTCCCCAGTTTGACGACGTATTCTTTGCCGACGACTAAGGGTTGGTCATCCATCCAGAGCATGGTCGCTGTAATGCGCTGGCCGAGGCCGATAGCCGTATCTTTCGTAAAGACACAGCCCCGGGAGACGTCGACTTCCCGGTCGAGCTGGACATTGACCGGCTGACCTTTTGAGGCCGACGGGACGGAGTTAAAGCCGACCAGGATGTCTTTAACCTTGGCTTCCTGCTTGCTGGGCAGTATCTGAATCGTATCGCCGACCTGCAGCGAGCCGCTTTCGATTTGGCCCTGGAAGCCGCGGAAAGTATGGTTCGGCCGGCAGACACGCTGAATGGGAAGGTAAAATCCTTCTTCGTCATTTTCTTCGACGTCGACGGTTTCCAAGTATTCGAGGATGGTCGGGCCGTCGTACCAAGCCATAGGAACGGACTTTTTGGTAACGTTGTCCCCTTCCGTCGCCGACACAGGGATGAAGACGGCGTTTTCCAGTTCCAAGTCGTCCCGAAGGGCTTCGATATCCCGCTTGATGGCTTCAAAGCGCTTCTGATCGTAGTCGACGAGGTCCATCTTGTTGATGGCAAAGATGAAGTAGCGAATGCCCATGAGGGCGCAGATACGGGCGTGGCGCCGAGTCTGGACCAAGACGCCCTGGGTAGCGTCGATGAGGATGATGGCCAAATCGGCAAAGGAGGCACCGACGGCCATGTTGCGCGTATATTCTTCATGGCCCGGCGTATCGGCAACGATGAAGCTGCGATTATCCGTATTGAAATAGCGGTAGGCGACGTCGATGGTGATGCCCTGTTCCCGTTCAGCCATGAGGCCGTCGAGGAGGAGCGAATAGTCAATGGCCCCGCCGCGGCTGCCGACCTTGCTTTCAAGTTCCAACGCCCGTTTCTGATCGGCATAGAGCAGTTTGGCATCGTACAGCAAGTGGCCGATGAGCGTCGATTTGCCGTCGTCGACACTGCCGCAGGTGATGAATTTTAATAAACCGTTTTCATTTCTATCCATTAGAAGTACCCCTCTCTCTTTCTGCGTTCCATACTGCCGGCCGCTTCGTTATCGATGACCCGGCTCGTCCGTTCCGACGATACGGCACTCAAGGTTTCGTCGATGATGGCGTCCAGCGTGTCGGCGTCCGATTCGATGCCCCCCGTCAGCGGATAGCAGCCAAGGGTCCGGAAGCGAATCTTCTTATGCATGACTTCTTCGCCGGGCTTTAAGCGCATGCGGTCGTCGTCGACCATGATGATGTTGCCGTCGCGGTAGACGCAGGGCCGTTCAGCGGCAAAGTACAGGGATACAATGTCAATGTTTTCCCGCTTGATGTACTGCCAGATATCCTTTTCCGTCCAGTTGGAAATGGGGAATACGCGCATGCTTTCCCCCTTATGGATATGGGTGTTGTACAGTTTCCACATTTCCGGACGCTGGTTCTTCGGATCCCAAGCCTGGGCTTCGTTGCGGAAGGAAAAGATGCGTTCCTTGGCGCGAGACTTTTCTTCGTCGCGGCGGCCGCCGCCGAAGGCTGCCGTGAAGCCGTATTGGTTCAAGGCCTGCTTTAAGGCCTGGGTCTTCATGATATCCGTATAGGATGCGCCGTAATCGAAGGGATTGACTCCCTGTTTTACACCTTCCTGATTGATATGTTCAATGAGCTGAAGGCCGTATTTTTTCATCGTTTCATCGCGGAAGCGAATCATTTCCTTAAACTTCCAAGTCGTATTGACGTGGAGGAACGGGAACGGTGGTTTTTCCGGATAAAAAGCCTTCAAGGCCAGATGGAGCATGACCGAGCTGTCTTTGCCGATGGAATAGAGCATGACGGGCTTTTCACACTCTGCCGCCACTTCGCGGATGATGTAAATCGCTTCGGCTTCCAAGTTGTCAAGATGCGATAATGCAGACATAATAATCCCCCTCTAAACAGATAGATAGTAAGGCCGGTTAATACGAATTGGCCTGTTTGCGGTCGATGGTAATCGTCTCTTCACTGCCGTCAGGCCGACGGATGTGCCATTTGATGTACTGACCTTCGGTGGTGACGTTCATCGTACTCCCCCGGCCGCCCATGTCGGCGCCGAGGTAAAAGTCGATGGCCTGGACGGGACACTCTTTGACGCAGGATACACAGCCCCAACAGTCTTTGGGGTAATGCATCCGGGCCTTTCCCGTCTCGTTGATATCGATAAGGCTGCCCGGGCAGACGGACACACAGCGTTTGCAGCCGATGCAGCGGTCTTGATTAATGCGAATGCTCATAAAGGCTCCCTCCCGGTACTAAATCGCGGTATACCATGTGAATCTGGCCGTCTTCATCCATGCGGGAATTGACATATTTCAACCATTCTTCCCTCTGCTCCGGATAGTCGAGGTTTTCGGCAAAGGAATGCCACCGCGTTTCCTTGCGGGCCCGGAGGTGAGCAATGAGGACCTTGCAGACCGTCAATCGTTCGCGCAGTTCGTAGACGAAGAGCAGTTCATGGTAGTCGCCGGCACCGACGCTGTCGGCCAAATCGGTAAGTTGGTCGATTTTTTCATCGGCCAGTGCCAGTTGGCGTTCATTGTACTGGTAATGACTGCCGATGCCGCCGGCGTAGGTGTCCATGACTTTCTGCATGGCTTCTTCCAGTTCTTCGACGGTAAAGAAAGGTCGTTCTTCGCCGAGGAAGGCGTTGTATTCGGAGACCTTGTCAGCTAAGAGCTGCTGTTCTTCATCGGCCGTCAGCTCGAGGTCTCCGGACAAGGCAGTTTCCACGATGTGCTTGGCAGCGATTTCCCCTTCGACGAGGGCGCCGGTTACGTACTTCTGCGGGCAGCCGCCGGCGACGTCACCGGCAGCATAGAGCCCTTCAATAGTCGTCTGCCGATGGGTATCGACCCAGTATCCGCTGGCCGTATGGCCGCCGACGACGTAGGGTTCGGTCCCTTCGATTTCGACATTTTGCTGACTCGGGAATTTTCCCGATTCCATCCATTTCAGGGTCTGGCTCGGCGCCATATTGAGGTAGGCTTTTAAGAGGGCTTCATCCTCTTTAGCCGTCAAGCCTTCTGTCTTGAGGTAGCAAGGCCCCTTGCCTTCGAGGTTTTCCTTCACCGTGCCGTAGAGCCGCTGGGACGTGGTCAGGCCGTATTTATCTTCGTAGACTTCGCCCTTGGCGTTAATCTGCTTGGCACCGACGCCTTGGGCGATGGTCCCTGTCGGAGCAATGGTATCCTTGCAGCGCAAGGCGATGAAACGCATTTCAAAGGTCGTCATTTCCGCCCCGGCCCGAATGCCCATGGCGTAACCGGCTCCCGTATTAAAGGGACTGTACCACATCTTATGGCGGGAAAAACCGGGATTGTTGGGCCGGTAGAGGCCGGACGCACCGCCGGTTGCACAAAGGACGGCTTTGGCCCGGATTTCATAAGCCGTACCGGTCAGGATGTCGAAGCCCAGGGCACCGGCAATGCGATTGTCGCGGACGATGTAGTCGGTGATATTGAGGTGATTGATAACTTCGACATCGTCCAGTTTCTTTACGGCATCGGCCAAGATGGTCTTGATATTTTCGCCGTTGATCTTGATGTTGCGCGGGCCGCGGGTAACGTATTCCCCCTGTTCGTCTTTCAAGATGACCAGGCCCAATTCTTCAAGCTTCTTGGTGACTTCGTTGAGGCCTTCCGACATGGTCAAGAGCAGGTCTTCGCGGACGATGCCGGCGGCGTCTTTCTTGGCGTAATCCACATAAAACTGCGGCGTATGGCCCTTGGTGATATAGGCATTCAAGGCGTTGACACCGGCTGCCAGACAACCGCTGCGGCGAATGTCTGCCTTTTCGGCGATGACCACCGAGGCCTTCGACAGGCTCCGGAGGGTCAAGGCGGCATAACAGCCTGCCGTTCCCCCGCCGATGATGAGGACATCGGTGTGGATGATTTTCTCCTTCTGAATCTGCATGGCAATACTCCTTCGTTTAAATATAGAATACATCAGAGCCCATCATGGCACTGTTTTCTCGTAAATAGGTCTTATCCCCGTCGAGGACGTGGAGGCGGTAAATGAGGACCTTCACCGTTTCTCCGACCGTAAGATTCGGTGCATCAAAGGCGTATTCCCCGTGAATGAGGTAGTCCTTGACGCGCAGGGTCACGTCGAGGCGGCTGCCGCGGAAGACGACGGCTTCGACGACACCGTCTTCAGCAGCACTGGCGTAGCGCTTCATCGTCCCCTGTTTATAGATCTTGAGGAATTCCGGTCGGATAATGGCTCTTTTCGGACCGCCGACGTCGACGAAGCCCGTGAGGACGCTGCAGTTGTCGATGACGACGGGCGTCCCAATGAATTCGGCCACAAAGGGCGTCTTGGGCTTGCTGTATATATCAAAGGGCGTCCCGACTTGTTCGATGCGGCCGTGATTGGTGATGATGATTTCATCGGCCACTTCGACAGCTTCATCTTGGTCGTGGGTGACGAAGATGCTGGTAATACCGACGCGGTGAATCGTCTCTTTCAGCCAGTTGCGCAGCTCTTGCCGCACCTTGGCGTCGATGGCCGCAAAGGGTTCATCGAGGAGCAGGACCTGGGGATGAGGCGCCAGGGCCCGGGCAAAGGCCACGCGTTGTCGCTGGCCGCCGGAAAGCTGATTGGGATAGCGGCCTTCCATACCGGACAGGCCGACGAGGTCGATCATCTCCAGGACCCGTTCTCGAATATCCGCCTTTTTCATCCCCTGTATGGTGAGTCCGAAGGCGACGTTGTCAAAGACGGTCATATAGCGGAACAAGGCGTAGTTTTGGAACACGAAGCCGATGCCCCGCTTGGCAGCGGGAATGTCATTGACCCGTTTACCGTCGATGACGATGTCGCCGCTGTTGGGATTTTCAAGGCCCGCCAGCATGCGTAGGATCGTCGTCTTGCCGCTGCCGCTGGGTCCCAGGAGGGCGACCAGTTTGCCCTTGTCGACGCAAAAGGACACGTCCCGCGAGGCGTGGAAAGAGCCGTAGTTTTTTTCGATATGCTTCATCTCGACGTACATGACATCACCTCCTTAAGATGGCTTGTGGAGCTTGGCTTCAAAGAATACCCTCAGCAAGAGAACGCCGACGGCTAAGAGTACCAAGAGGGACGACACGGCAAAGGCCGCCGTAATGGCATCGGTCGACCCCGATTGGTAGAGGGCGTCGATTTCAAGGGGCAAGGTAAAGGTTTCGCCCCGCAGTTTCGACATGGCGCTGACAGCACCGAATTCGCCGAGGGCCCGGGCCGTACAGAGGACGATGCCGTACAATAAGGCCCATTTGATCTGCGGCAGGGTAATGCGGAAGAATATCGTCTTCCCCTTGGCCCCCATGAGGGCGGCGGCTTCTTCTTCATCGCGGCCCTGGGTATGGAGGACCGGAATGATTTCCCGGAAGACGAAGGGAAAGGTGACAAAAATCGTCGCCAAGATGACGCCGGGAACGGCGAAGACAATCTGAATATCCGTCCCTAAATAATCGTTCAGGACTTCGATCCACTGACCGATCCAGCCCATGCGGCCGAAGGTCATGATGAAGGCCAGGCCGGCGATGACCGGCGAGACGGAAAAGGGAATATCGATGAGGGTCGTGAGCAGGTGCTTTCCCCGAAAGTCGAATTTTGAAATGGCCCAGGCCGCACAGAGGCCGAAGACGGTATTGACGATGACGGCAATGACCGTGGCTATCAAGGTCAGGCGCAGGGCTGACAAAACGTAGGGCGTCGTCAACGCTTTGACGTAAAAGTCCCAGCCCTCGGCCAGTGAATTCATTAGGACCGAAATGAGGGGGACGATGAGCATGACGACGACGAAGACGACGCTAATGCTCAGTAAGAGTATTTTTGTCTTGCTGTGCTTCATGATTCCCCTCCTCTATTGAACGCGCCGAGCCTGCCAGAGCTGAATCATATTGATGGAAAACAGCATGGCAAAGGCGATGATGAGCATGACCAAGGCGATGGCCGTAGCGCTGGCATAGTCGACGTAATTAAGCTTCTGCATAATGACGTACGAGACGACCTGAGTGTGGTTCTTGGCACTGTTGCCGGAAATGTAAATGACACTGCCGTATTCGCCAAGGCCCCGGGCAAAAGCCAGGCCGAAACCGGTCAAGAGAGCCGGCCGCAGTTCCGGAAAGATGATGCGCCGGAAGATGGTAAACTTCGACGCGCCGAGCATGCTCCCCGCCTCTTCATAGGTCGGATCCAAATTTTCCAGGACCGGTTGAATGGAGCGGACGACGAAGGGAATGCCGACGAAGACCAAGGCGATGATAAGGCCGATATGGGTATAGGCAATGGAAATGCCGTAGCCGGCAAAGAAGCTGCCGAAGAAGCCCGTATCGGAATAGAGCTTGGAAAGAGTAATGCCGGCAACGGCCGTCGGCAAGGCAAAAGGCAGTTCGATGACACCGTTTAAGAGGGTCTTGCCGCGAAATTCATAGCGGACGAGGACCCAGGCCAGGATGAAACCGAAGACGGAATTAATCAGGGCCGCCAAGAAAGAACTTCCAAGGGTCGTGATAAAAGCATTGCGAATGGCACTGTTGGTGATGAGCTTGGCGTAGTCATTGGCCGTCAGCTGAAAGGCGTGGCCTAAAATCGATATCAACGGGATTAGGATCAATAAGGACAGCATGGCCAGGGTCACGCCCAGGGTCAGGCCGAAGCCGGGAATAATTCGGTTTCGCCCGCCCGCCGGGTTTGAAAATGGATTCATCTGCATCCCTCCTTATTGACTGCCATCGACATCGGCCATGATTTTATCAAACATGGCGTCGTCGTCGAAGAATTTGACATAGGCTGCATCCCAGCCGCCGAAGTCGCTGATGCGCGTCAGCTTGACGTCAAGGTCAAATCGGTCGGCGTAGCGCCGGAGAATCTCCGGATTGGACGGCCGGAAATCATTTTTGGCGGCCAATTCCTGGCCTTCGTCAGAGTACAAATAGCGCAGGTACTCCTGAGCCGCCTGTTCATGACCCTTACGCCGAGCCAGGCGGTCGACGACGGCCACACTGGGCTGTGCTAATATGCTGACACTGGGTACGACGACTTCATAGCTGCCGGGATATTCGCGCATCGTATAGAGCGCTTCGTTCTCCCAGGCGATGAGGACGTCCCCCTGCCCGTTTTCGACAAAGGTCGTCGTCGAGCCCCGGGCGCCGGCGTCCATGACGGTGACATGGCGGTAGAGGTCGGTCATGAAGGCCCGGGTCTTGATTTCATTCCCCCCGAAATGATCAAGGCCCCAGCTCCAGGCGGCCAAAAAGTTCCAACAGGCACCGCCGCTGCTCTTGGGATCCGGCGTAATGACACTGACGCCGGATTTCGTCAAATCGTTCCAGTCGCGTATCCCCTTGGGATTCCCCTTGCGAACCAGAAAGACGATGGTCGACGTGTACGGTGCCGAGTCATCGGGCAGTTCCTGTTCCCAACCGGCGTCGATGAGGCCGGCCCGTTCCAGGCGTTCGATGTCATACGACAGGGCCAGGGTCACGACATCAGCCCGACTGCCTTCGATAACCGATCGGGCCTGGCTGCCCGACCCGCCGTGAGACTGGACGATGCGGATATCCTTCCCGTTCTGCTCTTTATAATGCTTTTGAAAAGCTTCATTATATTCTTTATATAATTCACGTGTTGGATCATACGAGACGTTGGTCAAGGTAAGCGTGTCCTCATCAGTCCCACGACTGCAGCCGGCCAAGAGACCGGCCGCCGTGAGGACTGCCGTGACAGTCAGTACCGCTATGATTTTTTTATGTTTCATATCTTTTCCCCCTCGATACCGACTGCAGGCCCTTACAGGCCTTCTTCAAATAAAGATGTAGATAAATAGCGCTCGCCGCCGTCCGGCAAGAGGACGACGATAGTCTTGCCCTCGTTTTCCGGCCGCTTGGCGACGGTTAGGGCCGCCTGTAAGGAGGCACCTGACGAGATGCCGACCAAGAGGCCGTCGGTCTTGGCCACTTCCCGAGCCCGTTCATAAGCATCCTCATTCGATACGTCGATCACATCATCTACGAGTGACATATCGAGGACGCTGGGAATGAAGCCGGCGCCAATCCCCTGAATGGCGTGGGGCCCGGGCTTTCCGCCGCGAAGGACGGCCGAGTCTTTCGGCTCGACAGCGACGATTTGTACCTCCCGGTCATGGCTTTTTAACCCCTCAGCCGTGCCGGTAATGGTACCGCCGGTGCCGACGGACGAAATGAAGATATCGACATTACCGTCCGTATCGCGCCAGATTTCTTCGGCCGTCGTCGTCCGGTGGATGGCCGGATTGGCCGGATTGTCGAACTGCTGCGGAATGAAGGCGTTGCCGTAAGACTTTCGCAGTTCTTCAGCCTTGCCGATACTGCCGCGCATCCCCTCGATGCCCGGTGTCAGCACGACTTCTGCACCCAAAGCCTTGACGATTTTCTGCCTTTCCAGGCTCATCGTATCAGGCATGGTCAAGATGAGGTGCAGGCCCTTCACGGCAGCGGCCATGGCAAGACCGATGCCGGTGTTGCCGCTCGTCGGTTCGATGATGACCGTATCCTGATCGATCTTCCCGGCTTGTATCCCGGCGTCGATCATGGCCACGGCCACTCGATCCTTGACGCTGCCCAAGGGATTGAAGTATTCAAGCTTGGCCAGGACCCGGCCTTTGATGCCGTGTACCGCCTGCCAGCGGGTCAGCTCCAAGAGCGGCGTATGACCGACGAGGTCGGTCACGTATTTTGCTACATGCTCCATAAGATCCCTCCATGTTGCCAAAAGAAAAGCGCCACCTGTGATAAGCAGATGGCGCAAGAAATAAACGTATGCCCATGACTTCATCTGCCAGGTAAAATCCTGCTGGAATTGGCACCTTACATGCGTAGGTTGCCGCAGCGTCAAAGGGCCAGTCCCTCGGCTGCTCTGGATGAATAGGTTCGTATTGTATTGTCCTATGATAGATGGCTGTACAATACGATTATATCGTACAACACATGATGGTCAATTTTTTTAAGTACCCCATAATGACATACCTCATTCTTATACACTGTATACAACAACGATTCGCTTGAAACGTTACTGGAATTGTACACTTTGTAAGGCGTCTTGTCAAGGCATTTTATGAAAAAAATGAAGAAAAAAGTTAAAATTACGTATAAAGAGGCCGTCATCAGCCTTCATTAAAAAGCAAGGCGCATTTGATACCAAACGGCTCCACCGTGTTCCGAGGTGCTGAGTCCCTCGTTTTTAAAGCCGAATTTAGCATAATAATGCAGGAGCTTATCCTTGCAGGTCAAGACCAGTCCCTGGCGGCCTTCTTTGCGGGCGTCGTCGATAGCTTTCGTGAGAAGTAATGCGGCATAACCGTGCTTCCGATAACTTGGTAATGTATTGACGCCGAAAATCATCTGCCAGGCTCCCTTTTCGTCGTGGAGAGAGGCATCCCCATAGAGGTCGTCCGTCAAATCGCGTTGATCCGTAACCATGCCGTCGACGAAAGAAATGAGAGTCCCATCGTCGCCAAAGAGCAGCCAAAAATGACGGCCAAAGTAGGAAATACGGTCGCGCAGGCGTTCTTCCGATGCTGCCTCGGCCGCCGGAAAACAAGCCGCTTCTACGGCGGTGACAGCCTTAAGGTCGTCGAGAGTTGCCGTTCTGATATTCATGCCATCGCTCCTTCCATCATGGCCCTCCTGCCTCTTACAGTCGGACACAGTGAACGTATATTTCAAATATTATATCGTAAATGCCGAGAAAAAGCTACAGGAAAACGTCTGGAGAAAGTCCGTAAATGAACGTCCCGAAAGTTCCAGACCGTCATATCGCTCTTTTTCAACAGCAGCAGCCGGTCGGCATCGAATAAATACCCCTGTAACTCCGGCCCCTTCCGGGAATCGAAGCATCCCTCCGAACCATTCGAACGGCTGTGATTTTCACCGGAAAAGGCCTGTCACAGCGGCAAATACAGAAAAGGACCTGTATGAAGTTTTTACCTCACACAAGTCCTTTTCAAAAGGCTTTATGTCGCCCTTTATGCTTCAGTGTTCGCTTACACCGGCACGGCTTTCTTCCCTGGCTGCGTGATCGGCAGCCATGCGGCGGAGCCGTTTATTTCGCCGTACTTCGGCTTTCCGGTTGCTTTCCTTTATATTCGCGACGACGGACCGGGCCAACCAGCCCAGGAGACAACCGGTCAAGAGGATCTTAATGGCCGGTAAATCCCAGTGTGTCGACAAGAGCAGTGCCAAGACGACGAAGGCAGCCGTGACGAGCGTTTTATTCATGAATCGATGCATCTCCCTGTAAACGTACATAAATAGCCTCAAATTGAATTTAATTATACACGCTTTTCGGGAATAAAACAAGCCGTAATCGCAGGGGCCACTCCCCTTGCGTAAAGGCTAAATTTGGGCAAAGAGTTTTTCTTTGGTCCGTTCGGCTTCAGCTTTGATCTTTTCGATGTCGAGTTTGGTAAACTCTTTGTTCCGCAGGAGGACTTCCCCGTTTACCAAAACCGTGTCGACGTCCATGCTGTTGGCGCTGTAAGCCATGAGGCTGAGGGCGTCGTGTTTCGGGTACCAATGGAGCCCTTCGCGGTCGACTAAGGTGATGTCGGCTTTGTAGCCGGCTTCGAGTTTGCCGATATCCGTATAGCCCAGGCATTTAGCCCCGCCTTCAGTCAGCATGTTGATAGCCGTTTCAGCCGGGATGACCGTCGGATCGAGGGTGTTGGCCTTGTGGACAAGCGCCGCCAAGTGCATTTCTTCGACGATGTCGAGGTTGTTATTGCTCGAGGCGCCGTCGGTACCGAGGCCGACGGTGATGCCTTTTTTCAGCATCTTGGCGATGGGAGCAAAGCCACTGGCCAGTTTCAAGTTGCTGCCGGGATTGTGGGCGACGCGGACGTGTTTTTTAAGCATAATATCCATGTCGTCGTCGTCGACCCAGACGCAGTGGGCCGCCAGGCAGCCCGTGTCGAAGAGGCCCAGGTCGTTGAACCAGGCAATGGGCGATTTGCCGTACTGCTGCTTAATGTTTTCGACTTCGCCCTTCGTTTCCGACAAATGGGTGTGGATTTCAGCCCCTAATTCATGGGCCAAATCGACGACGCGGGAGAGGTATTCCGGCGTATTGGTGTACGGCGCATGGGGGCCGAGCATAACCGTAATGCGGCCGTCCCCTTTTTTATGCCAGTCTAAAAAGAGCTGTTTATTTTCTTTGAGAGCCGTTTCGGCACTGGGCGTAATACCCGTCATGCCCCGGCTCAGGCAGGCTCGGATACCGGAAGCGTCGACGGCGCGGGCGACGTCATCCATGAAGAAATACATGTCGGCAAAGGACGTCGTGCCGCAGCGGATCATTTCGGCAATACCGAGCATGGTCTGGGCGTAGACGACGTCGCCGTCAAGCTTATCTTCGGCCGGCCAGATTTTCTTCTGGAGCCAATCCATGAGCTGCATGTCATCGGCATAGCTGCGGAAGACGGTCATGGCGATGTGGTTGTGGGTGTTGACGAAGCCCGGCAGGGCCAGCATCTGCTTGCCGTCCATGACTTCATCGTAATCGGAAAGGACGGGATTTTCGGGAAAGCCCGTGATTTTCGTGCCGTCGATGGCAATATTTTGATCTTCTGTTACCTTGTGGTCCCGATAGAGGCCGACGTGCTGAATCAGTTTTTTCATCCTAGTCCGCTCCTCTTAGTCGAGATTCAAGTATTTGCGCTGTTCTTCACTGAGGGTATCGATGGCGTACCCCATGGAAGCCAATTTGATTTTGGCGATATCGTCGTCGATTTCATGAGGGAGGACATAGACGTGGTTTTCAAGTTCCGTATGATGGTCGAGGATGTATTTGGCAGCCAGGGCCTGAACGGCAAAGGACAGGTCCATGATTTCAGCCGGATGACCGTCGCCGGCAGCCAGGTTTACCAGACGGCCTTCCGCCAAGAGGTTGATGACGTGACCGTTGGGGAGTTCATAGCCTTCGATGTTGTGGCGGGCTTCAAAATGGCGGACCGAGAGGGCTTCCAGTTCGGGGCGGTTGATTTCGACGTCGAAGTGACCGGCATTGGCCAGGACGACGCCGTCTTTCATGTTCTTCATGTGTTCGCCGCGGATGACGTCTTTATCACCGGTCAAGGTGACGAAGATATCACCGACTTTAGCCGCTTCGGCCATAGGCATGACTTCAAATCCGTCAAATACGGCTTCAATAGCTTTGATCGGGTCGACTTCGGTAACGATGACGTGAGCGCCGAGGCCTTTGGCGCGCATAGCGCAGCCTTTACCGCACCAGCCGTAGCCGGCGACGACGACTTTCTTGCCGACGACAGTGAGGTTCGTCGTGCGCATGATGCCGTCCCATGTCGACTGGCCTGTACCGTAGCGGTTGTCGAAGAGATATTTGCAGTACGAATCGTTGGCTGCAATCATGGGGAACTTCAACTGGCCGGCTTTATCAAGGCCGTGGAGGCGGTTGACGCCGGTCGTCGTTTCTTCCGTGCCGCCGAGGAGGTTTTCCATGGCGTCGCTCCGAGTCGTGTGCAGCAGATGGACCTGATCGCCGCCGTCATCGATGATGATGTCCGGCTTATGGTCGAGGGATTTATTCAGAAAATCGAAGTATTCTTCATCGGTTGCGCCGTACCAGGCATAGACCGTCAGGCCGTCTTCGACGAGGGCTGCTGCGACGTCGTCCTGAGTCGACAAGGGGTTGCTGCCGGTAACGATGACCTTAGCGCCGGCCCGGTGAAGGACTTCGGCCAAATATGCCGTCTTGGCTTCGAGGTGGACGCTGACGCAGATGGTCTTGCCCTTAAAAGTCTGTTCGGCTTTCAATTTGTCGCCAATGGCATTGAGGGCCGGCATGTGACGGTCGACCCAATTGATTTTTTCATGGCCGCTCTTAGCTAATTTGATGTCGCGAATAATTGATTCCATACAGTTCATACCTCTTTCTATAATGAATGCTTGTCAAAAAATGTCTGTACAGCCTCCGTATCGGGATGGCTGATGATGCCCTTTTCGGTGATGATGGCCCGGATGTTTTCATGGGGCGTCACATCAAAGGCCGGGTTGTAGACCGGCGTATCCGAAAGGGCTGTGGCAGCGCCTCTAAAAGAGCGGACTTCGTCGTGACTGCGCTCTTCAATGGGGATTTGACTGCCGCCGGCAATGGACCGGTCAAAGGTCGACAGGGGCGCTGCAATATACAGGGGAATACCCAGGACCTTGGCCATCAGGGACAGGCCGTAGGTCCCGATTTTATTGGCCGTATCGCCGTTGGCGGCAATGCGGTCGGCACCGACGATGATGGCGTCGACGCCTTTTTCTTTCATCGTCCAGGCGGCCATGTTATCGGTAATGAGCGTAACCGGAACACCGCCTGCCATGAGCTCAAAAGCCGTCAACCGCGCTCCCTGCAGGAGGGGCCGCGTTTCATCGGCATAGACCATCTTGACCTGTCCCCGGCGATGGAGTTCAGAAATGACGCCGAGAGCCGTGCCGACGCCGGCCGTCGCCAGGGCTCCGGCATTGCAGTGTGTCAGAAGGGTCAAGGGGCGGTCCCCTTTCCCGATTTCATCGGCCCCCCAGCCGGCCATGGCCGTATTGATGGCCACATCGTCGGCATGGATGGCTTGGGCCTTGTCTTCTAAGACATGGACGATCGCCGTCGGACTTTCGCCGCCATGGGCCTTCGCGCAGGCCATCATTTGCTCCAAGGCCCAGTGGAGGTTGACCGCCGTCGGGCGAGCCCCGTCAAGATTTGTGCAGATATCCTGAAGGGCCGTTATAAAAGGCTTTTCACCGGGCTTTTCAAGGATAGAGCGGGCACCTAAGACGACGCCGTAAGCGGCGGCAACGCCGATAGCCGGGGCTCCGCGGACGGCCAGGACGGAAATGGCCTTATGGACGTCCTGCCAGGTCGTACAGGTCAGATAGGTTTCGGTAAAGGGCAGAACCGTCTGATCGAGGAGATAGAGAGTTCCCTTTTCCCAGCGCAACGTTTCCATTATACCGTAAACCCTCCGTAAGCCTGGAGCGTATGGTGGCAGGCACAGTCTTCATCGACGGGATAGTTTTCAATGCTCTTTAAAATGAGCTGGCGCAGGCGCAGGGAGCTCTTGGCCATGGCATCGACGACTTCTTCATGGGTCAGGGGCTTATCGGAAATGCCGGCAGCAAAGTTGGTGACCATGGACACCGTGGCGTAGCAGATTTCCGCTTCCCGGGCCAGGCAGACTTCGGGAACGTTGGTCATGCCGACGATATCGCCGCCGAGTTTTTGGAACATCCGGATTTCCGCCGGCGTTTCAAACCGCGGCCCTTCGGTGCAGACATAGGTTCCCGTAGCATGGAGACGGCAGTCTCCCGCGTCAGTCGCTGCCTGAATAACGTGGCGGCGCAGGGTCGGGCAGTAAGGTTCCGTCATGTCGACGTGGACGACGCCGTTGGCACCGCCGTCGAAAAAGGACGTGTGCCGGCTCTTGGTGAAGTCGATGAACTGATCGGGCAAAACGAAGTCCCCGGGCTTGTACTCGGGATTCATGGATCCAACAGCCGTCGTCGCCAAAATGGCCGTGACGCCGAGGCGCTTCAATCCGAGAATGTTGGCCCGATAGTTGATGAGGTGCGGCGGAATGGAATGCATCCGGCCGTGACGGGCTAAAAAGATGAGGTCTCGGTTCTGATACGTCCCCTTCCAGTAACGAATAGAACCGTAATACGTATCCATGTACCCTTCGCGGACATTGGACAAAATCTTCGGATCACAGACTCCGGTACCGCCGATGATGGCAATAAGTCCCATGATAAAACCTCCCTTTATGAAATGAAGATCAATGCTTGTCTGCCCCGGCCTTTTCGTATAAGGCCGCTACTTCGTCGTGGGACAGGGTATACTTGGCGCCGCAGTAATGGCAGGTCATTTCGACCTGGGGATCCTTCAAGAGGGATTCTTTGTCTTCCGGGCGCAGGGATAGCAAGGCACTTTCAAAGCGCTGGCGCGAGCAGGTGCAGCGCCAGTAGAGATGCTGACGGTACAATTCTTTATAATGCATGCCGCCGAGGATGATGTCGATCAGGCCTTCTCCCTTGGGATGGTCCTTGAGGTACGTCGTCAAGGCGCCGACTTGGGTGATGTTGGCTTCGACACGAGCCAGGTCTTCATCTTTGGCACCGGGCAGGGCCTGAACGAGGAAGCCGCCGGCAGCGGCAATGGTGTAATCCCGGTCGACGAGGACGCCTAAGTTGATCGTCGACGGCACCTGTTCCGATGTATAGAGGTAGTAGGCGATATCTTCGGCAATTTCACCGGACACGAGGTCGGCCTGGCTGGTATAGGTCGTCGTCTTCGGCGTAAAGCGGGTCACGGTCATCTGGCCGTTGCGGCCGACGGCAGCCGAGACGTCGAGTTTGCCGTTCGGTTTTAAAGGCAAATCAATCGTCGGATTGTCGACGTAGCCGCGAAGCTTATTGGTATCGAAGCAGTCGGCATGGACGGCGCCCAAAGGGCCGTCGCCGGCGATCTTGATGGATACGCCTTCGTGGTTCTTATAGTCTCCGGCGAGAAGGGCTGCCCCGGTCATGGTCCGGCCCAAGGCGGCACAGGCCACAGGCGATAAGTTATGGCTCTGACGGGCTTTTTCCACGATGCCTGCCGTAAAGGCAATGGACACGCGGATGGCCTCATCTGATGTATAGTGAATAATTTGATTGTCTCTGATCATAATCGATTCTATCCTTTCTCTACAAATCCAATCCTTATTATACAACATCTGTCCACCCCTAGCCAGTCCCGCCCCCAAAAGCCCCATCCATAGCGGCCGCCCTTTTCTTGCCTTTTACTCAATCATTCTATTCAAAATAGATAAAGTTTGTCCGCTTTTTAAGCAGGAATTTGCCGTATTCATCTCGAATAGTATTAGGAAGCAGCCAAGAAGGAGTGATATCCATGAAGACAGAAAAGAAAACGATCCCCGTACAGGAAGAAGTATTCCCCGACGAAGTCAAGGAAATGGCCCTCTGTCCGCCGGCTCCGGAAACGGAAACGGAGGACCCGGAAGCGCCGTATATGGCCTCCGATATGTATCAGCGCATCGTCGCTTTGATCAACAACTTTGAATCGGAACTCCCCGATACGATGCAGGCCGGCGGCCGCCTGGTCTCGGCCGGCGACATTACCTTCAGCATTCAGGATATCGGCTACTGGGACCCGAATATGATCGTCTTTTACGGCGAACTCTCAGACGGCTCGGCCGTCGAACTGGTCCAGCACCTGTCCCAGCTCAACCTGCTCTTGGTGGCTGTCCCCCGACAAGATGACATCCAAAAACCGCGCCGGGTCATCGGCTTTACCCAAAAAGCAGAACCCGACATCATACACGATGCTCAAGATTAAGTATTATTACGAAAGGATATGCCTTTAATGAAACATGAACTCCCTTATTTTTATATCGGTTCGGCCTACGGTGGTAATCAGGATTGGCTGACGGACCGCATGATGAACCTCGGCGGCTGCGCTGCTGTGACGGCCTGCGATTCTTCCATTTATTTTACGCGCTATAAAGACGCCCAAGGCCTCTATCCCTACGAGACCGAAGACGTCGCCAAGAAGGACTACATCGCCTTTACCAATGTCATGAAGCCCTATCTCCGTCCGCGCTGGGGCGGCATCGACCGCCTCGACATGTACATCGACGGCATGGGCCAATTCCTGACCGACCACGGCGACGACGACATCACCATGGACCCCTGGTCCGGCGATAAGACGGCAGAGGAAACGAAAGACGTCATCAAGGCTCAAATCGACGCCGGATGGCCCATCCCCCACCTGGTCCTGCATCACAACAATCCCAACTTTAAATTCTATGACTGGCACTGGTTCTTACTGACGGGCTACACCGAATTCGACGGCGACTTCATGGTCAAAGCCGTTACCTACGGCTCCTGGCGCTGGCTCGACTTCAACGGGCTGTGGAATACGGGCCACCGCAAAAAAGGCGGCCTCATCCTCTATCATCGTCATTCCTAAGACCGGTATCCCCGTTCTATTTACGAAAAACTCTCCAGCTGCATCGCCAAGCGGTGTAACCGGAGAGTTTTTTTATTTCATGAAATTCGCCGTCTTAAGCCACTGACGAACGGCATCGGACGTTTCGCCCATCTCGTCATGACGGAGGACGAAGCCTTCATAGACGTCCGCGTCGGGCTCGAGTTCGGCAATGTCTTCGACGGTATCGACAAAATCACTGTCCCCGGACGAAGCCACGGCATACAAGGCCTTCCCGGAAAAATCGTTTTCCGTCAAAAAGGACGTAACCGGTGCCGGCAGGGCATCCCACCAAATGGGATAGACCAAAACGACCGTATCGTACCGGCTCATATCACCGACGTGGCTTTTCAGCTCCCGTTGTTCATCACGGGCAGCCGCCGCCTTTTCATCACGAATCATGGCATCGTAGTCGGCGGAATAAGGCTTTTCGGCCAGGATGGAAAAGACGTCGCCGCCGGTTTCCCGGGCGATTTCGTTGGCAATCATGGCATCGTTTCCGATGATTTCACCGTCTTTTACATTGAGGCTGGCCGACGTCATGACGTCGTATTCCTTGGAATGAATGGCTTGGGCATCTGTATTATCGGGATACGTAAAATAAGCAATGAGGACGCGGCGGGGATTCCCCTGGCCGTTATGGACGACAGCCGTCGAAACCGGCTTCTTTTCATTTTGGGCAAGGGTTTCCCGATGGGTATCGTTGTCAGTCCGTGCCGGACCTCTGGCACAGGCGGACAGAAGGAGTGTTAACACAAGAGTCCCCACGAGGACAGAAGCACGTTTTATCATAGAGAAATCCCCCATCAGTTAATTTCTTATCTATACTTTATATTATACGATAGTAAGATTCCCTTGTAAAACAACAGTCTGTGCCATACCGGATTCTCCGATGCCAAAAAGGCCTGCATCGAGACGATGCAGACCTAAATAGAAACTATGTTTTTTTTACTTTGAACCAGGCGGCGTACATCGTCGGCAGGACCAAGAGGGTCAGGACGGTGGCCACTAAGAGACCGCTGGCAATGGCCACGGCCATGGGGCCCCAGAAGACGCTGGTCATCAAGGGAACCATGCCTAAAATGGCCGCCGCGGCCGTCAGCATGATGGGCCGGAAGCGCAGGACCGCCGAATCGATAATGGCGTGCCACGGGTCTTCGCCAGCAGCCATATGCTTTTCGATCTGGTCGAGGAGGATAATCGAATTGCGGATGATGATGCCCCCTAAAGCCAGGATGCCGAGGTAGGCTACAAAACCCAGGGACTCTCTAAAGAGAAGCATCCCCAGGGAGACCCCGATGAGTCCCATAGGAGCCGTAATCAGAGTCAGTCCCATAAGGGGCAGGCTCCGGAGCTGGAACATGAGCAAGGTCATGATGATGATGACCATGACAGGCACGGGACCCAAGAGATATTTCAAGGATTTTTGGCTGTTTTCCAGAGAGCCGTCCACTTCCACCGTGTAGCCGAAAGGCATATTATCACGGATGTCGGCGATGGAATCGTAAGCCTTTTGCGTCGCATCGTCAGCCGTTCCCGACTTGATGCCGCCGTTAATGGTAACCGTCGGCTTTAAGTTGCGGCGCCAAATGAGGCCGTCTTCGCCTTGATAGGAAATGCGGGCGATCTGTTCCAAGGGAACGTAGCCGGCTTGGCCGACGTAGACCGGCAGGCTCCGGATGGCTGAAAGATCCTGGCGGTCCTTATCGTCGAGGCGAAGCTGAATATCGATGGTCTTATCCGGTGCATAGTACTGGGCCACTGTCGCCCCGGACAGTTCCGTATACAAGGTCTGGGCAATATCCTGACCGGAAATCCCCATGGCCCGCAGTTTATCCTGGTCGAGCTCGACGTGCATAACCTTATCTTTTTGATCCCAGTTGAGGAAGACGTTTTCCGTATTCGGGTCTTTGGCAATGCGGGCGGCAATCTCTTCGGCATAGGCTTTGACCTTGTCCTTATCGTAACCCGATACGCGCATCATGATGGGATAATCCGACGGCGGCCCCAAAGAGATGTGCTTAATATTGCTGCGGACGTTGGGGAACTTATCGGCCAGCTCCGTCTTCAAGGAGGCTGCCAGGGCTTCCCGCGATTCTGTATCCTTGGCGACGACGACGAACTGGGCGTAATTATCGGCCGGAAGGACGGGCTCGACAGTCAGGACGAACCGCGGTGCTCCTTGGCCGACGTGATACGAGTAATTCTTCAATTTATCCTGCTGGCCGTCAAGGTACTGAGCCAACCGGGACGCTTCTTTCTGGGTCGCTTCCATAGAGGAGCCCTCGGGCAGGGTCATTTCAACGATGAGTTCCGGCCGCAGGGACGGAGGAAAGAATTCTTTCGGAATAAAATAGGTCAGCCCGGCCGAAATGACGAAGACTGCAGCCGTCCCGCCGATGACGATGACGCGATGGGTCAGGCACCAGTTCAGGACCTTGCGGAAAAAGACGTAGAACCGACTGGTATACAGCTTTTCCGGGTCCTCGCCCTCTTTCTGTTTGGGCTTGATGAGGTAATAGCCAAAAAGAGGTGCTACCATGACCGATACGATCCACGACAGGACCAAAGCTGCCGTGATGACCGGGAATAGGGCTTTACAAAATTCAGCGGCTGCGCCATCGGAAAAGGCGACGGGAATAAAGCCGGCGCAGGTAATGAGGGTCCCGGTCAGCATGGGCTTGGCCGTAGCCCGAAAGGCGTAGCAGGCGGCGTCGATGCGGCTCCTCCCTTTTTCGAGCTGGACGGTCATCATTTCGACGGCAATGATGGCGTCGTCGACGAGAAGGCCCAAGGCGATAATGAGGGCCCCTAAGGATACCTTATGAAGGTCGATACCGACTATTTCCATGATGCAGAAGACGCCCGTAAGGACCAAGGGAATGCAGAAGGCGACGACCAGGCCCGTCCGCAGGCCCAGGGTGATGAAGCTGACGACGAGGACGATGGCGATGGCTTCCCACAGTGTTTCCGTAAAGTCACTGATGGACTCTTTGACGATCTGCGGCTGGTCCGAGACCTGGTTCATTTCCATGCCGGCCGGAAGGTCGGCTTTGACGCTGGCTTCAAGCTTTTTCAGGTTTTCGCCGAGCTTTAAATTGTTGCCGCCGTCCTTCATGGACAGGGCGATGCCGACGGCAGGCTTGCCGTTATAGAACATCTTAGGGTCGGCCGGTTCGGTATAACGCCGTTCGACGGTTGCGATGTCGCCTAAGCGGAAGACGCGGCCGTTGGCATTGATGGGCAGGTTGCGGATGCCTTCGACGTCCTTAAAGACGCCGGACAGGCGAAGATAAACGTTGTCCGACTCGGTGTTCACCATGCCGGCCGGCGTCATCTCATTTTGGCCCTTGACGGCATTGGCGATGACCGTCGGCGGAATGCCCAGTTCGGCCAGTTTGGCATTGGCCACTTCGATATAGATTTTTTCTGACTGTTCACCGACGAGTTCGACTTTGCTGACGTCGTCGACGTTCATCATCATGCGGCGTATCTTTTCGGCTTTTTGCCGCAGTTCTTCATAAGAATAGCCGTCGCCCGTGAGGGCATAGATGGAGCCGAAGACGTCGTCGAAGCGGTCGTCATAGTACGGACCGTAGACGCCGTCCGGCAAGTCGCGTTTGACGTCTTCCGTCAAGTTTCTGACTTCGTGCCACGTATCGCGGATGCTGCTTTGCGGCGCCTTATCGTCCAAATTGACGTAAATGACCGATTGCCCCGGCCGGGAATAACTCTTAAGGTAATCGAGGTGCGGCGTGTCCTGGAGCTTCTTTTCAATCTTGTCGGTCACCTGTTCTTCCATCTGTTCTGCCGTAGCTCCCGGCCAGGCGACGGTGACGATCATGGTCCGCACGGTATACGTCGGGTCTTCCATCCGGCCCAGTTTGATATAGGAAAAGACGCCGGCAATGGCCACGAGGATGATGAAATACCAGACTAAGGCCCGGTTACGGAGGGATACTTCTGATAAGTTTCTCATACATCGTCCCCCTCAATGCGGACTTTTTCGCCGGCCCGTAATTTATGGACGCCGGCCGTAACGACGATATCCCCCTTTTGAAGGCCTGTGACCTTGACGCTGTTGTCGCCAAAGGTTTCAACGGACACATTTTTCAGGGACAAGGTCTTGTCTTTACCGACGACCCAGACCTGAGGCGTACTGCCGGTCTGATAAATAGCCGATAACGGCAGGACGACCGTATCGGCGGCAGCCCGTTCTTCACCGGCATTGGCAACCGATGCCGTCATGCCCAATTGCAGGCCCTGGGGCGGATTTTGCAGGGTAATATTGACTTCATAGGTCCGCGATACGGCATCGGCCATAGGCGCCACTTCGCGGACGACGCCGGACACGGTCTGGTTCTGAAGGGCCCAGAAGGACACGGTCACGGCTTTTCCGACAGGAAAGTCGGAAAGTTTATTTTCCGGTACGTTAATGGTGACTTCTAAATCGCCGTCATGGACCAAGGTGACGACGGGCTGGCCGGCCGGGACGACCTGCCCCACTTCGGCAGTGACGGCAGCGATGACGCCGTCGGCATCGGCCGTAAGCCGGGTATAAGACAACTGATTGTCCTGGGCCTGCTGACCGGCCTGAGCCTGATTATACTGGGCTGCTGCCCGGTCATAGGCCGTTTGGAACTGATCGAGGTCGGCGGCACTGACGGCATCGGAGCTGTAAAGTTCCTTATAACGCTTTAGATTAGCCGCCGCCAGCTGGAGCTGGGCCGCTGCCGCGTCGACCTGAGCCTGAGACTGGTTGACGGCCTGCATGATGTCCTTGGGATCGACGGTCATCAAGACGTCACCGGCCTTGACCCGCGTGCCGAGCTGGACGTTGCGCGTCGTAATCCGGCCGCCGGCTTGGAAAGAGAGCTTACTTTCATAGCGCCCTTTTACCGTCCCCGAATAGGTACCGGCCGTACTGTCATTCGTTTTTCCGACTTCCATGGTCTTTACCAATTGATCCGGTTCGGCCGCGGTCTGCTCACTGCCGCAGCCGGCTAAAGTCACGGCCGCCACGATGGCAGCTGCGGCGAGGATGTACTTCATATGCCACCCTTTCATCGTATCATCTCCCCCTTTTTCTTCACAGCGCGTATATCGGCTTCATCAGCCCGCTCGGCAATGGCGTGCAGCATGGTAAGCAGCTCATCGCGCTTCGTTTCATCAAAACCTTCTACGAGATAGGTAATCCAGGTTTCTAAAAATCCCGCCAACTCCCCTTGAATATCCCTGGCTTTAGGCGTCAGATAGATAAACTTAAAGCGCCGGTCGCCGTCCTTTTGGCGGCGGCATACGTAGCCTTTCTCTTCCAAGGTTTTCAGGCTGCGAGCGACGAGGGCCTTATCGGCTTTCATTTCGTTACAGAGCTCGCTTTGGCTGGAGCCGTCGAAATCATAGAGGGTCATGAGGGTCACGTATTCTGAATAAGACAGGTTCCAAGGCTGACAGGCTTCGGTAATATAGGCCTGGGACCGCATATTGATAACCCCGAAATCGTGACCGACACATAAGTAATTCATCTTATTGTCCCCTTTATTAGTTGATTGAATCAACCATCTTCTTATAGTATAGCAAAGGGATTTGCCAAAAGCAAGAAAAAAAAGAGGATTCCCTTACGAAGGCAATCCTCTTATATCTGTATTATTTCCCTAATTTTTCAGCCATGGCGGCAAGTTTCGACCCGATGACGGGCAGTTTGGCAAGGTCCGTTACGGCAACGGCCCGGAAGGCAAAGATGCCGATGAGATAGACGACGGTAGCAGCCATCATGGCCATGATGGTGGCCAACGTATTCCCTACCAGGTTGAGCAGGCTGTGGTGGATGATCCAAGCCGTACCAGCCATGGCAGCCCCCGACAGGAACAAGCGCCCGACATAGCCCCACTGGACGCCGTAGCCGACGAAGCGGCGGGCAAAATAGAGGTTCAGCGCCGTCGCCACAGCTAAATCGGCATTGGTCGCCCAAGCGGCCCCGACTTCACCGAGCCAGGGAATGGCCGTCAGGTGCCAGCTCAAGAAAATCTTAACGACAGCTGCAGCGGCCATATTGTAGAGCGGCACTGCCGTCCGCCCCATGCCCTGCAGAAGGCCGCTGGTAATCTGCTGGAGGCCAACGAGAAAGACCGAAATAGACAGGACGCCGATAGCAGGCCCGGCAGCCGGCGTAGCATACAAGAGACGTGAAATGGGCACGGCTAACACGGCCAGCCCCAAGCAGGCCGGGATGGTAATGACGTTGGCAATGCGCATCGCCGTATGGGTCCGGGACAGGACGACGTCCCTTCTCCCCTGGGAAAAGGCCGCTGAAACGGCCGGTACTAAGCTGGTCGCCAAGGAAATCGTCAAGATTGCCGGCAATTGGACGAGGCCGTTGGCCATGCCCGTCAGGTAGCCATAGAGGGCCGTCGCCTCATGGGTACTGTAACCGGCCGCTTCCAGCCGCAGAGGCACGATAAAGAGATCGATGCTGGCTACGGCCGGAAGGAGCATGTTGGCTGCCGCTACGGGAACGGCTAAGACGACGAGGCGGCGGATGATGTGCCGCGCCGACTGGATGACGAAGACGCCGTCGTCATCGGGCAGCGGCGTCCGTTGGTGCCGATAGTATAAGAAGGCGATGAGGATGACCCCTGCAGCTGCCCCGGGAACGGCACCGAAAGAAGCACCGGCCGCCGCCCACTCAAGACCTCTGGGCAGGAAAATCCAGGCGAGAACGAGCATCGTGCAGACGCGAACGAATTGATCGGCCATCTGGGACAGAGCCGTCGGCGTCATGAGCTGCAGACCTTGGAAATAGCCGCGGAAGCAGCAGACGATGACCGATAAGCTTAAGGCCGGCCCTAACACGGCCAGTGCCGGCAGAGCACGACTGTCGCGGACGATGCCGAACTCGATCATAGCCTGGGCTCCAAAAGGCAGGGCCAGGCCGCAGAGGACGGCGACGACGGTCATAAAGGCCAAGGTCACGTGAAAGATGCGGCGGACGCCGCTGTAATGGCCTCGGGCCGCTTGTTCGGCAATCATGATCGACACGGCAATGGGAATACCGGCGCCGATGATGCTGAGGAGCAGGATGTAGACCGGATAGGCCATCTGATAGAGGCCGATTCCCTCGCCGCCTAAGAGACGCGATAAGAAAATGCGGTTCAACCCGCCTAAGATCTTGACGACGATGCCGGCTACGGTGAGGACCATAGCGCCGCGTAAAAAGCTAGTCACGGGAATCCTCCTTTCGAAGGGAGGAAAAAGCCGTCAGCAAGGTCTGGATAAAGTCGAGGATATCGGCGATACCGGAAAGGGACACGCGGACCATGACCGGTATACTGGGAACGAGGCGGAAGCGGCTGCGCAGGGGCTTTTCGAGTTTCGTCAAATCGGGCATGTCCGAGACGCGGCGCCACTTGATTTCGAGGACGTCCTTCTTCTGGGCGATGAGGACCATTCCCTGAGCCTTGGCTTCGAGACGGGTTTCCGTCACCTGAAGGAGCTTTTCGACGTACGAACTGGGTCGGCCATAGCGGTCTTCCAGTTCGCGGCGCAGTTCGTCCAGCTCTTCTTTCGAAGAGACGACAGCCAAGCGCTGGTACATGTCGATTTTCTGACCGCCGTTTTGAATGTATTCGTTGTCGATAAAGGCGTCGACGTGGATTTCCATGACCGTTTCCGGCGGCGGCGGTTCCACTTCTTTCCCGGTCTGGGCCTTAGCAATGGCTTCTTCCAGCATATGGCAGTACATGGCAAAGCCGACGCTGGCGATGTTGCCGTGCTGTTCCCGACCGAGGAGGTTGCCGGCACCGCGGATTTCAAGGTCGCGCATGGCGATTTTAAAACCGGAACCGAGTTCGGTAAATTCTTTGATGGCTTGGAGCCGTTTTTCAGCGACTTCAGACAAAACCTTGTCCCTGCGGTACAAGAAGTATGCATAGGCCATGCGGTGGCTCCGACCGACGCGGCCCCGCATCTGATAGAGCTGAGACAGGCCGAAGTGGTCGGCGTCGTAAATGATGATCGTATTGGCATTGGCTACGTCAAGGCCGTTTTCGACGAGGCTCGAGCAGAGGAGTACGTCGTACTTTCCTTCATAGAAATCGAACATCATCGACTCGAGCATGCTGCCGGCCATCTGACCGTGGGCGATGCCGATGGTTACGTCAGGCAGGAGGGCCTGCAGTTCGTCCTTCATGCGTTCGATGGAAGCGACACGATTATAGACGAAAAAGACCTGGCCGCCCCGCCTCTTTTCGCGCATGATAGCGTCACTGACGATGCGGGCGTCGTATTCAGCAACGTAAGTCTGGACCGGGAAGCGGTCCGTCGGCGGCGATTCGATGACCGACATTTCCCGCAGGTTGACCAAAGACATGTGGAGGGTCCGCGGAATCGGCGTAGCACTGAGGGACAAGACGTCGATATGGGCGGCCCAGGCCTTCCATTTTTCTTTTTGGGCGACGCCGAAACGCTGTTCTTCGTCGACGACGAGAAGGCCCAGGGACTTGAATTTAACGTTCTTGTTGAGCAGGCTGTGAGTCCCGATGAGGATGTCGATATCGCCGGTCAAGGTCCGGGCCAGGATCGATTTCTTTTCTTTGTAGGAACGGAAACGGTTGAGGACTTCGACGTGGACACCGAAGGGGCCGAACCGTTCCATAAAGGTCTGGAAGTGCTGCTGAGACAAGACCGTCGTCGGTACCAAGACGGCAACCTGCTTACCGGCTGTGACGGCCTTAAAAATAGCCCTCATGGCCACTTCCGTCTTGCCAAAGCCGACATCGCCGCAGACCAAGCGGTCCATAGGCGTCGGTTTTTCCATGCTGTCCTTGATTTCACGGACGGCTTTAAACTGATCTTCCGTTTCTTCATAGGGAAAGGCTTCTTCAAATTCTTTCTGAAAGGGCGTATCCGGCGGGAAGGCATAGCCGGAGACGACCTCCCTTTTTGCGTAGAGGGCGACGAGTTTTTCAGCCAAATCGGTAATCGACTTCTGAGCCTTAGAGCGTATCTTCTGCCAATCCGAGCCGCCCATCTTCTGTAATTTCGGCGTATCGCCTTCGTTGCCGATGTAGCGCTGGAGGAGGGATAACTGGTCCGTCGGCACGTAGAGGATGTCTTTCCCGGCATAGTGGATTTCGAGGTAATCCTTGTGGACCCCATCCATTTCAATGGTCTTGATGCCCATGTAGCGGCCGATGCCGTGGACTTCATGGACGACGTAGTCGCCGGCTTTCAGGCTGGTAAAGACGCTGATTTCCTGGCCTTTGGCAACGCGGTGGCGCAACCGTCGTTTCTGAGTGCCGAAGACGTCTCGTTCGGCGACGGCGACGACCTTGGCATAAGGCAGTTCAAAGCCGTCGTGGATTTCCCCTTCAACGATATACATGCCGCCGGCGGCGCTTTTTTCGTCGTCATAATCAGCAATCGAAAGGTCATGCTGCTTCATCCAGGCTTTGAGGGAGGCAATGCGCTCTCTGCTGTTGATGACGAAGACGATAGTATTGCCTAAGCTTTGCCAATGGCCGACTTCTTCTTCGAGGAGGTTGAACTGCTTTTGGAAGCTGGCCATCATCTTGGCAGCAAAGCTGAAAGACTCGTCGATGAACATGTCCGGCACGGATTGGGCCATGAGGGACAAGACGATTTGAGGAACTTTTCGTTCCGGCGAGACCATGTTTTTCCATGACGCCAGGACGCCCTTGTAATCGTCCGATTCTTTGAGAACCTTTTTGAGACCGTCACGGACCCGGTTCGGTTCGTCCCAGATGATGGTCCCTTCTTCGACGTAATCGAGGAGGGTATATTCCTCATCGTCCGCCGTCGTCAGGGACACGGGCAAAATCCGCGCCCGTTCGGCATCATACAGCGACTTTTGGCTGTCGACGTCGAAGGCGCGGATGCTTTCCAGTTCATCGCCAAAGAAGGCCAGGCGCAGGGGCTGCGGTTCATTGACGGCAAAGACGTCGACAATGTCGCCGCGGACGGAAAAATGGCCTCGCCGTTCAACCATGTCAACCCGTTCATAGCCGGCGTCTACGAGGTTCTGCAACAAGTCATCGCGGTCGTATTCTCCTTGGATTTCGACGTCGATGGCCGCATCGTCGATGCGCTGGGGAGCCATGACGTACTGTGCCGCTTCTTCCGGCGCAGCCAAGACGAGAACCGGATCCCCTTGGCGCAGACGGCCCAGGGCTTCCATCTGCCGAGCCATCCGGTCGAGACTTTTAGCCGTCGTCGTAAAGACAGCCTTATCGACGACGGGAAAGTCGAGAACCTTTACGTCAGGCGCCAAAAAGGCCAGGTCCGCCTGCCAGGCCGCAGCCTGCTCCCGCGACGGGACGACGAGGACGACCTGACGGGGGCCTTCGTGCAGCACCTTAGCGACCAGAGCGCTCTTGACAGAGCCGCTGAGGCCGTAGATGCTGTGACAGCCGGGCTTTAAAAAGGCCTCCCCGGCGGACCGGATATTTTCATCTTGATTCATCCATTGAAAGAATTGCTTCATGCTTTTTTACCTCATGACAAAGGGGGCTTTAGTTTCCCAAAGCCCTCGATAATTATCATCATACTTGCGTGTTTTTTATTATATCATAGTTCATTCGTCCCGACTAGGCACATTATCGTCCCGCCGCGCCCTGCATGATAAAGGCTTCCCGTTCCTTACGACTCATCTTGAGGAGGCTCTTTTCTTTCAGGGTATCTTCATAAGACGGAGCAGCATCGCCTTCCATCCGCTTTTCCACATCGCGGCGGATCTGAGGCAGCATGTCGTAGAGGTGCTGACCCGGGCAGTCCGTACTATTGACGTCACGGTGACCGACGATGGTCGCTGCACTCGGCGTGATTTCATAAATCTTGCACAACCAGGCAACGAGGCCTTCTAGGGCATGGAGCTGAGCCGGCGTGGGAATTTCTTTATCGAAGTTCCCCGTGACGTTGATGCCGACAGTGTGATAGTTTTGCCCTTGGGCATGGGCTCCGACCGTCGCTAAGGGGCGTCCCCGTTCGATGGTCCCGTCTTTGCGGATAACGTAATGGTAGCCGATGCCGGCCCAGCCGTTCGCTAAATGGGCTCGGTGAATGGCAGCCGCCGACGTATCGCCGTCGGGAATGCCGACGTGGTGGATGACGATCATGTCCGTCTTGGGCCGCAGCAATAAGGGTTCATTGAAGCGGAAATTCGTTTCCTTAATAGCCATCGGTTCGGCCGGGGCTGCATCCGTTGCCGGATGATAGGTCCGCAGGACGCCGCGGGCTCCGGCAGGCTTCGCATCCCGGGGTACACTGCTCACGGCGACGGGCTGAAGTTCTGAGGATTCGCCGTCTGTCAAAGATTGGGCAGGGGTATCCCCTTTCGTCCCCTTCTTTTCGGACGACGATTTTTTATCGACGCCCTTTTTCTTTACCGTCGCCTTTCCTTTTTCAGTAGCCGCCTTCGTTACGGACTGATTCGAATCGGAAACGGCACCGACCGTATAGGCCGCTTCGATGTCCGACGGCGATGCCGCCAACGACAGGCTTGAAAAACCAAAAGCCAGCCACAGCGCAACGGCCAGGGCTGACAGGGTCTTGCTTTGTTTCATGATTTAGTACACTTCCCCATGATGATTTTGAATGTGTGCGACCAGGCGGTCCCACAAAGCCTGCGGCTCAGGATGACCGTACGTGCCGAGGGCAATATGCGGCTTAGCCCGGCCGTGGTAGTCGCTGCCAATGGTCGCCATCAGGCCGTGTTCATCGGCAATCCGGCGGTAAAAGGCAGCCGTATCATCATCGTGATAGCTGCAGTAAGCTTCGATGCCGTCCAGACCGAGAGCGATGAGGGTTTCCGTCAAAGGACGGTTCTGCTTCATATTGGCTCCGGGATGGGCCAATACGGCGGCGCCGCCCTGATTGTGAATGATATCGACAGCCTTTGAAAAATCCATGAAGGTCATGGGGATGAAGGCCGGTCCCCCCTGACCGCAGATATCCCAGCCGAAGTTGACATAGGGCGCAGCACTGCGGCTGCCGCCCGGCCGATAGGGTGCCAGGACGGGGCAGTCGGCATTGCGCGGGTCCGAAAGGGCAACGCGAGCGATGTGAACCGACGCGACGACACCACTGGTACAAAGTTTCCAAATGGCGTCGCGGTCGAGGACGATGCCTAAGGCTTCGACGGCGTCGAGCACTTTGTCGGACACGACTTTTCGTTGGCCGTACACATCCTTTTCAATCGCTTCAAATACGGCGGCATCGGGATGAATCCCATAGCCTAAGAGGTGAAAGTTCTTCCCCTCATGCTGACAACTGATTTCAATGCCCGGTATGAGGCGCAGTCCCAGCCGGGACGCTTCTTCCCGTGCTTCGGGAATGGCCCGGGTGGAATCGTGGTCGGTGACGGCCACGGCCTGTACCTTCGCGTCAGCGCACTGACGTATCAAGTCGGCCGGTTCAAACTGACCGTCCATGCTGTATTTTGTATGCATGTGCAAATCAAGCCATGTTTCCATACTCTACACTCCCTCTCATTTAAATGTCGCCCTTATTATACTACGCATGACGGCGCCGTGCCAGTAAGAAGTAAGTAAGATATGGGCTTATCCGCGAGTCAGTTTATAAATGAGGGCGTTGCAGATAGCAGCGGCAATGGTGCTGCCCCCTTTTCGTCCTTTAGCGACGATATAAGGGACGCCGGCTTCCATGATGACGTCTTTGGCGTATTCGACATTGACGAAGCCGACGGGAACGCCGATGATGAGGGCCGGCGCGATGCGTCCTTCATCGATGAGTTCTTTCAGGCGCAGAAGGGCTGTCGGCGCATTGCCGACGGCGATGATGAGCGGTCCCGTAAGACCGGCGGCCTTATCCATCGAGGCCTGAGCCCGCGTCGTCCCCTGTTCCCGGGCCGCAGCGGCTACGTCGTCATCAGCCATGAAGCAGACCTTTTGGCAGCCCAGTTTCGTAAGACCGGGCTTACTGATGCCCATACAGGCCATATTGGTATCGGTCACGATGGTGCAGCCGCCTTTCAAGGCTTCTAGGGCCTTCGTTACGGCACCCTCGCTGAAGCGCAGGTTGCGGACGTAATCGAAGTCGGCGCTGGTGTGAACGACGCGCTTGATGATGTCCTTTTCATCGGGCGGAAGCTCAATCGGCCCCAGTTCGCTTTCAATAATTTCCATGCTGCGGCGTTCGATGTCGGCCGGTAAAATATGTTCTATCTTCATACAGATTCATCCTTTCTGAAACGACCTCGATCCCGGCAGGCTTTGACGAAGTTAGCCGCCCAATCCGGATTTCCGAGGAAATGGAGGTGGAGATAACTGGCGGCTAAGGTTTCACCGGCCACGCCGCCGGGCCAGGAACGCCGACTCCCGGCCTTATAGGCCGTAAAGGCCTCCCCTTCCAGAGAACTCTTGGAATAATGGAATTCATGGGCCGGTATGGTGTCACCGGCCTTACAGAGGAGGTTGTCTTCTTCTGCCTGTAAGGTCACGTAACCGAAGTGCTGAAGGGACGTCGTCATAAAGGTCTCACCGGGAACGGCACCGACCCAGGCCCAAAGCTTCCCGTCGTCGCCGCGAAAATACTGATGGAGATACATGAAGCCGCCGCATTCGGCAAAGCAAGGCAGTCCGCCTATCAAGGCCTGTCTGATCTGGCCGCGCAGGCTTTCGTTAACTTCAAGTTCTCGAGCGTAAAGTTCGGGATAGCCGCCGCCCACATAAAGACCGTCGCAAGGCGGCAGATTGCTGTCGTGAAGGGGGCTGAAAAAGATCAATTCGGCCCCGCAGCGGCGAAGGATGTCCAGGCTGTCTTCGTAGTAAAAGCAAAAAGCCTCGTCACGGGCCACGGCAATGACAGCCTGTCGTTCCATCTCCCCTTCTTTCCCCGCTTCCAGCGCGTCTCCTTCGGCAAGGGGCGAGGCTGCCCGGGCCAGGGTTAACAGGCCGTCGAGGTCGATATGCATTTCAGCCGCGTCCGTCAGGCGCTCCATAATAGCCTGAAGGTTCTGTATTTCTCCGGCCGTCACTAATCCCAGGTGGCGACTGGAAAAGGCGCAGTCCGGAAGATCCGGAAGGGCGCCTAAAGCCGTAAGGCCCGAGGCCTTTTCCCAAGCGTCCTTAAAATGGGCGTATACCATGGGTTTTATGCGGTTTACGATAAAGCCGACGATATGGCTGTCCGGATAAAAATCGGCCATTCCCTTTAAGACGGCACCTAAGGAGAGCCCTGCCCCACGGCCGTCGACGACAATTACGACCGGTGTATCGGTAACGGCGGCAACGTCATAAGCACTGGCTTCGTGACCCCTTCCGACACCGTCGTAATAGCCCATGGCCCCTTCGATGAGAACCAGGTCAGACTTTTCTCCATGACGGCAAAGAAGCTGCCGGGCCGCTTGGGCTCCTTTTTCGCCGCGGCCGAAGAGAAAGAGATCGAGGTTATACGACGGAGTGTGAAGGACGCGGCGGTGGAACATGGGATCGATATAGTCCGGGCCGGACTTAAAGGCTGTCATGGACAATCCGCGCTTTTTTAAAGCCTGCAGCAGGGCACAGACGACGGTCGTCTTGCCGCTGCCGCTTTTGGGAGCCGCGATTAACAGCCGCGGAATCGTGGATCGATGCGCCATAGGAACCTCCTTTATAAGACCGTCAGGAAACATCGGAACGGCGGACAATGGTTACAATAAAAATCGGATTCTGGGCCATCATGAGATGGCTGGCGCCGACTTTTTGACTGCGGGCCGCACTGACCTGAGTAATATCGAAATCATACCCGGGATGAGATCCGTAGTAGGTCGTAAGGGCCGCCAAGGTCTCGATGGTAATGGCCGTGACGACGACGGCACAGGCTTCATTTTTGCCGTACAATTCGTCAAGGATAGCCGCCAACCGCCCCTTGGTACCGCCGATAAAGGCGTAATTAGGCGGCGTCTCGATATCTTTCAGGCGCTCACGGGCATCGCCGGCGACGACGGTGACATTGGACAGGTCGAAGTGGGCAATATTTTGCTTCAAGACCCGCAGGGCATCGTCGTTTATTTCAAAGGCATAAACCCTTCCAAAGGGCGCCTGCAGGGCCAGTTCCACCGTACAGGACCCGGTACCGGCACCGATATCGTAGACGACGGCATCGGCAGCCGGTGCCAGTTTCGACAAGGCCACGCTGCGGATTTCCTGTTTGGTCATGGGCGCCTTACCCCGCAAAAAAGCCTCGTCGGCAAGACCGTGTACAGGGCGCTGCCAAGGACGGGCGTCGTCATTTTCAATCATCATGACGGCTAAGGCGTCGTCCCCTCTTTCCGTAAAGTCAGCAGCCGTACCGCGAAGGATGACTTCGTCGTCATAAGAGAGATTACAGCCGATGGCAACCCGCACGGCTCCAAGCCCTCTGTCACAGAGACTGCGGCAGAGGGCAGCCGGTGATTCGCTGCCGCCGGTGAGGACGAAGACCTTGGCATGCTGGCGTACAGCCGGAATAAGCGGTTCCTGCCTGCCATGGCGGCTGACGATGAAGACGTCATTCCAAGATGTCTCCAAGGCCGCGGCAAAGTAGACCAGACTGCTGATGCCGGCGATACGGGTCACGGTGCAGTCCGGGATGTTCTTCAATAAGGCTGCCAGGCTGAAAAAGCCGACATCCCCCGATACCAAGACGGCCATAGGACCGTCCTCCTCCGTCCGCGACGCCGCCAGGCGGCAGATTTCATCGCGCCGATAAGTCCGGACCAATTCTTTTCCCGTCCCCTCAAAGGGTTCCAGCATCCGCTTGTCGCCGACGAGAAGGGTCGAGGCTTCGATGGCACGTTTGGCTTGTACGGTCAAAAGATCCGGATTCCCCGGACCGGTGCCGATAACATAGATATGCATATAGCGTCCTTTCCCTGACGAAATAATCTCCCTGTCAGCGTTCGATGATGATGACCGTCGCCCCCGTTCGTTCGGCCCCTTTCAGTTTTTCTTGGAAGCCGCCGGTGTGCCCTGAATTTTTAGTGACGACGTAGCGGGCCCCGGTCTCTTTAAACATGGCCGCATTGAGGTCCGCCGAGAAAGGCCCCTGCATGCAGATCAGGCGCGCCGGCGGGTAGCCCAAATCCAAGGCCCGTTCGAGGGAGGCCTTGACCGGTAAAATACGGGCATAGACTCGATTTTCATAGCCCGGGATCTTGGCAAAGGCATCGAGGTTCTTACTGCCCGTCGTCAAAAATACGTTCCCTTCCGTATGACTCAGGACTTCGACGGCTTCGTCGACGGTGCGAACGGCAATGGTGCGGCCATCCGTCCGGTACGTTCCGGCCCGGCGGTTGATGCGGCGATAAGGGACACCGGCCTTTTGGCAGGCTGCCTTGATGTTGTCGGTGACGACCGTGGCATAGGGATGGGTGGCGTCGATGGCAAGGCGTATCCCTTTGTCCTTCAAAAATCCTTCCATCTGTCCCTCATCCATTCGGCCTTCCAGGACGGTCACATAAGGACTTTTCGGCAATAAGGACGCGCCGTAGGCCGTCGCTACGGAGACGAAGGCTTTGACCTGAAAGCGTGCGGCGTAACCGGCCAGTTTCCGCCCTTCCGTCGTCCCGCCGGCAATCCACACCGGACCGATCATAACCGATAGCCTCGCGGCGTAACCAACTTGCCGTTCAGGATTTTCGTCTGGCTGTTGCCGATAAAGACCGTGCAGAACATGTCGAGGTGCTGCGTCCGCAATTCGCCTAAGGTAAGAATTTTGACGTCTTGACCGTCACGGCCGATGTTGCGGACGATGCCTGCCGGCGTATGGGCCGACTGATGGCGCAGGATGATGTCACAAGCCTTTTCGAGGTAGTCAGACCGCTTCTTGCTGGCCGGGTTATAGAGGCAGATGACAAAGTCCCCGGCTGCAGCGCAGTCGAGGCGGTTTTCAATCTTATCCCACGGCGTCAGAAGATCGCTCAAGGAAATGAGGCAGGCGTCGGCAATGAGGGGCGCCCCCAAAAGAGCGGCACCGGCACTGGCAGCGGTGACGCCGGGAATGACTTCGATGTCAACGTCCGGCGTATCGGCAGCCACTTCGTGCATGATGCCGGCCATGCCGTAGATGCCGGCGTCACCGCTGGAAACGATGGCCACCTTCTGCCCCTCAAGGGCTCGTTCCAAGACCAAGCGGCAGCGAGCCACTTCCTGAGTCATGCCGGTGACGACAAATTCCTTGTCAGGAAAATAGCTGCGAATCAAATCGATGTATGTATGGTAGCCGACGATGCAGTCGCAGCCTTCGAGGACAGCCTTGGCCTCCAAGGTCATGCCCTGTTCAGAGCCGGGACCGATGCCGACGACGTAAATATGTGGTTTCATGAAATCACATCCTTCTAAACATTTAAAAATCGGAGTATATACGATTCACAGGCAACGGCCACGGTGATACCCTGACCGGCCTTTTTGGAAACGACGAGCTTGCCGCCGCCACTTGCCTTGACGGCCGATCGTTCACAGACATTGTCCGTCCCGACGGCCTGTCGGACAAAATCCGAAGCCGTAAACGTGCCCGGCACAGCGTTGAGCTCGTCGGCCGTAAAGAAGCGGATAGGCCATGACCGCTCTTTAGCAAAGGCCAAGAGCCCCGTTTCATCCCGCTTGACGTCGAGGCTGCTGACGTCCGCCACGGCCTCTTTCGAGAGGTTGGCCTCTTTAAGGGCCGATGAGACGGCATTTTCAATAGCCGAGGATGAGGTTCCGCGGCGGCAGCCGATGCCGACATGGAGAATAGCCGGTCTTACCATGACGGAAGTTTGAAAAAGGGACAGGTTCTCTTTCGTCGTCACAATCAACCCCGTTTCACAATCCGTCGTCATGACCAAGCCCGGCGGCAAAGGACCTTCAATGGGAAACTCACTGTACAAGCCAGCCCTTCCCCTTTCCAGAAGACCCGCAGCAAAGGCCTTGGCCTCCGTCAGAGAAGACAGGCGCAGACCGGCCTTTGCGGCCCATTCATCGACGGCAAATAAGGCATTGACGTCGGTTGCCGTCGTAATGACGGCCTGTCCCCCTATGGCCTCAGCCACTTGCCGGGCCCATTCATTGGCTCTGCCAATATGACCGGACAAGATGGGAATGACGAACTGCCCTTTTTCGTCGATGACGATAACCGCCGGGTCCTGATCCTTTTTACGGATAAAAGGCGCAATAGACCGCACGGCGATGGCCGCTGCCCCGACGAAAAGGAGGAGCCGTGCCGATTGAAAAGCCCGGCCCGTTTCTTCCCGCAGAGACGGGTCGAAGGAGACGGCCGGCGGTATGGCAAACTTCGCGAGCGTCGCCTGACGGACCTGCCAGCCATTTTGCTGAAGGAAGGCTGCTGCTCTGCCGCCAAGGGCCGTTCCGGCTTTGGTAAAGGAAAAAACAACTGCGTTCACGACCTGTCCCCCTTCTAAAAAAATCGGTGCCTCTGCAATCCGTTAATATAAACCAAAGATATTATACCATATTTATACCGATATCGGTGTATGGTGTGTACCGATATCGGTATCGCACCCCCTCTTTCCCGGCACATCCTTTCCACCAACGAAAAGCCTGAGATTCTATGTTTTGGCAACAAAAAATTCCGAGCAGCCCGTCGAGGTTGCTCGGAACAAAAAATCTCTTTTTTTATTATCTTTTCCCTAAGGAATCGATTTATTCCTGCCGGATTTTTTCTTACTGCTGCTGCAGCCAGTTCAAGACGTCGTTGTCGCTGGCCCCGCCATTGAAGCGGACACCGGTCTGCCAATCGCCGGTGCCTGCTGCCTTGGCCAGGTTCTGACCGCTGTCACCGAGGGAGCTTGCCGCTGACGTGCAGAAAGGAATGACCTTTTTGCCGCTGAAGTTATGACCTTCCACGAAGGTGTAGACGACATGCGGCGCCTGCTGCCACCACAGGGGGTAACCGATGTAGACCGTATCGTAGGAATCCCAGTCGGCGACGTCGCCTTCATAGGTCGGCCGCAGCTGAGGCTGGGCGTGTTCGCGAACGACGCGGCTGTTGTCGTCGCGGTAGTTGAGGTCGCTGTCGGAATACGGCTCGGTCGGCTTGATTTCAAAGACCGTCGCATTTTCATGGTTGGCAATCGTTTCGGCTACGCGTTTCGTATTGCCCGTTGCCGAGAAGTAGACGACTAAGACCTTTCCTTGAGAAGCGGCAGCCTTAGCCCCGTCCGATGCCGGCTGTGCCGCCGTCGTCCCCGTACTGCCGCAGGCCGTAAGGGTCACTAAGGCGACAGCCATCAATAAACCGCTCATGATTTTTTTCCACATACCAAAATCCCCCTTGTCCGATAATAAAATTATTTATCTAAACCTTGTTTATGGAGCCAGGCTGCAATGGCGTCGGCCACTTCCTCGTTATTGAGGTCGGCCATCATGAAATGGGTGTTACCCTTAATGCCGATGTCGGGCAGGCTGACGACTTCCACATGGCCACCGTACTGATTGACCAGGGCTTCCCATTTTTTGGCCAGATTCCAGCGGACGCGCCAATTGTCTTCGCCCCAATTGGCAACCGTGGTATCGCCTTTCGGGATGTTGTCGCCAAAGTAGACGACGATGGGAATCTTGGTCAGCTTCATGAACTCATCCATAGAAACAGCCGTGCCTCTAGCAGGGAAAGGACTGGTCGTTTCTTCCACAGGCGGAACCATCCCTTCCGGGAAGGGGAAGGTTCCCGGTTCCAAGGCGATGACGCCCTTGACATGAGACGAGGCCATGGCCGTTTCCCAGCCGGGACCGCCGCCGGCCGAATGAGTCATCAAGACGCCGTCGCCGACCTTATCAAAGACAGCCGTCATGGCGGTGGCGATGACATGGCTGTCAAAAGCCCCCGTGTCCGGTGTCATAGCCCGGAAGAACTGGTCCTGTGAAGCGGCGTCTTTGGGGAAGGCTACGTTATCGTTATAATCAGGCCACTGGCCGATGCGGAAGTTGTTGAACCAAAGTTGGTCGTCCGGACGGGCGCTGATTGAAGTCGGGACGGTAGAACGGCCGGCCCGTCCCCGCCGCGGTTCGTCGACGAGATAGGTCTTGTACCGTTTTTCCAAAAAGATATTCTGGAAGCCGTCGCGGCCGTCGGGTGTCGTTTCCCAGGTCTTGGCCGACTGACCGTAACCGTGAAGGAAGACGAGGGCCGTACGGCGGGCATTCTTCGGTTCCTGATAAAAGACGTAGGCATGGTCACCGTGCAGGGTTTCGCCGGCGTTGTTGGTCGGTTCCGTCGTCCCCTTATACTCGCCCGGTGCCGTAACCACGGTCCCTCCGGCCAAAAAACTTCCCTGGTCGACGATAGTCACAGGCTTCATGGCAAAAGCCGAACCGGTAATCAGTGTCGCAGCCAAGATAGCTGCCGCAGTCATTCTCATCTTCATGAGGTACCTCCTTTTAGTGAATAAAATTCGTGAAAATCGGTTCTTCCCGTTCCGGAAGGGCTACACCGGCCTGGCGGGCCGCTTCCTGACAGCGCAGCATATAGGCCATATTACGGCCTAAGACCCGCATGGTATACAGGCCTTCCTTATCCTCCAAGACTTCTTCCGGCGCCGCGCCGTGGACTTCATTCCAGTAGCGCGACGAGACGATAGGCATTTCCTGCAGGGTGAAGTATTTATTCATCTGGTCAAAAGAGACGGTCGTCCCGGCCCGGCGTGCCGAAATGACGGCTGCTGCCGGTTTCAAATAAAAGGCCTTATTGCCGTTTCCGTTGGCTTCGGCATAAAAGACGCGGTCCATGAAGGACGTCATATTGCCGGCCAGAGCCGCATAATGGACGGGTGAGCCGAAGACGAAGCCGTCGGCCGACAAGGCCTTTTCCCGAAATTCATTGACGATGTCGGGAATGACGCAGCGCCCGATTTCCCGGCACTTATGACAGGCCATGCAGCCGCCAATCGGTTTGACACCGATCCAAAAGAATTCCGTTTCAATGCCGAGGGTTTCCAAAGTCCGGGCCACTTCCTGAAGGGCCGTATAGGTACAGCCTTCTTTATGAGGCGAGCCGTTTACCAATAATACTTTCATGGTCATATCCTCTTTCCATCACCTCAACCTGACTCCATTATTATACTATAAACCTTGGTGTCGAGTCCAAGTCAAGGGAACATATGTCTTTTTTATTATAAATTGAATCAAAACCACCAGTTTAACTGGTGGTTTGCTCAGGCCCT